>JAABUY010000068.1_pt1 | contig 231879 bp, 199 predicted proteins | sample 5560271 | NCBI WGS metagenome assembly JAABUY01 (sample SAMN10711886, study PRJNA513374) | rock metagenome | isolation source: Antarctica rocks | place: Antarctica: Victoria Land, University Valley | reverse complement strand
TAACTACTAATAAGACTTAGTACCTTATTATAATTACCTAGTTAGTACTAGCCTAATATAGTTATATTATAGCTAATTAGTAGGACTTATCCCCTATTAGTCCTATTACCTAGTATTTCTAAAAGTTGCTAAATGCGCATTTTGCAACTCACGGTGTTATTCCCAGCCCCAGGGCTGACACATGAGCGCGCCTGTCATTCGTGCGCAAAATGCGCAAAATGCGCATATTTTTAGGAAATGCAGGCTCCCTCAGATTACCGATGTAGTATACCTAGAGGTATTAATAAGAGTCCTTAGGCTTTATATTAATAATAAACTAAGGTAGGGCCTATATATTAATAAGGTAAGGTTAAAAATAGAGATATAGAAGCTAGTACTATTAGTTATTACTAGTTTAATATAGAGCGCTATACTTAATAGGGCAAGATAGGTCTATAATATTATAATCCGGCTAGTAATAACCTATATAGCGGAGATATAGTATAGCCTAAAGGGGATACTAGAGGTAAAGAAGGCTAATATTACGGCGTTAGAAACCATATAAAATAGGTACTTAAGGACGGTACTTAGGGCTTTTAAGGTAATTAGTATATAAGTATTAAAGGTAGAATTAGGGGTCTTATTAATAAAGATAGGCTTTAACTAGTTAGTACTATATATATTAATAATACAGGGGATCTACCTATTAACTAAGGAAGGGAACGCGAGGATCCGCCGTAAGTTAAAGGGGAAAAGGGGAAGGGAGAAGAGGGTAGTAAAGACTCTAGAATAGCTAAAATATAAATAATAGTAGGATTTTTATTACTTATAATCTATATTCTAGCTATTAGTATATAGAATTTAGTAGAGAAATCTATTTATTTTAATAGATCTTTTAAACTACTACACTAATTTTAATTATTTTCAGAGTATTAAGCATATTAAAATAGGTTATATAACTTTATTTAATTAGAAAATATTATAGAGCGTAGGTATAAATATAGGTAAAATATAAAGAAATATTAGAGTTCTAATATTTACGCTAGTCTAGGAAAGGAATCTAGGAGACTTATTAACTAACTAATAAGTTATAATAAGCTTAGGGTCCTAAATTATATATTTCCTATTATAGTAAGAAGATATATTCTTCCCTTTATAAAAGGGTAAGTCCTTAGGCTTTAAGTAGCTCTTAAGGTATCTATTATTAAACTCTTCTAACTAACCTCTTACAAATAGACTTAAGGTAAAACTATTAAAGATAGAGCTTATTCTATAATCTAATATACCCCGTATATTAGTACCTTAATTTATAAGGTATTAGGTTATTATTAAGTCAAGTTCTAACTCATATTATATTCTACCTAGTAATCTACTAGTAATTTATTATAAATCTAGTAGAGCTTTATTTACTTCTACTTATATTTAAGCTACTTTCTCCTAGATACCTTAAAGCTTTCTTTCCTTTATTAACTACTCTTCTTTAACTTTAATAGTAGTAATAAGTTTATTAAGTATAATAGTACTAGTAAGGGTTTTATTAGAAATCCTATTTCTAAGTATATAATTTTTTTATTACTTTAATATCTTTTATATTAAACTCTAGCGTTATATTAATTTTATTTTAATTAACTTCTAGTATATTTTTATCTTACTTAGTATTAGATATCTTTATATTATTATACTAAAAAGTTATTATCCTCTCCCTTAAATTAGTAAAATACTTAATTACTTATAAGGTATAAAGTATTTATTAAGTTAGACTTTAAAGATACCTATTATAAGATTTATATTTATAAGGGTAATAAGTAGAAGACGGCGTTTTATACGCGGTATAATTATTTTAAATATATAATTAAACTATTTAAGTTAGTAAATACTTTAGTAACTTTCTAAGCTTATATTAATAGAGCTTTAATAAGGTTAATAGATATTACTTATATAGTATACCTTAATAATATTTTAATTTATTTAGAAGATATTTTAAGTTAGAAGTAATATATTTACTAGGTACTTAAGTAGTTATAAAAGTTTTAACTTTTTATAAACTAAAAGAAATATAAATTCTATACTAATTTATTAGAATTCGTTAGATTTATTATAAGTACTACTAGTATATTAATAGATAGCCGTAGGGTTTTTACTATCTAAGACTAACTAGTACTAATTATATATTAGGAAATCTAAGTATTCTTAGGATTTATAAACTTCTACTAATATTTTATATACTATTATTTATAAATATTATCTCCTTTAACTAGCCTTTTAAAAGGTAGTAAGGATAAGAAGAAGTTAAGACTATTTATATAAGATACTAGTAAAGAGAAGGTATTTTATAACCTATATTACACCTTTATAATTATACCTATCTTAATATATTTTAATCCTAATAAGAAAATTTAGATTAAAATAGATATATCTAATTTTATTATAACTATTATCTTATTTTATTAGGATAATAATAGGTCCTAGTATCTAGTAGCTTTTTAGTCTTATAAATTAGATTACTAGCCGGAAAGATATAGGATATCCCACGGGATATCCCACGTGGAATGGTATAGGACCGTGGGATAGGATAGGTAAATTAGGTCCTAATCCTATATCTTTATAAAGATATAGGACGGGAATAGGATGGGATTTTTTAGTGGGATAGGATTTTCGTAGGACCTCTTTATAGGATAGGATATTTATAGGATATCCTATAATTACTAAGAGGAGCTTAGTATCTATAAAGAGGAGTATAGAAGGTTATATTAAGTAAATATAATAACTAAAATAATAATTATAAAAACTTTTTCTAAAGTTAATATTTTATTCTAGGTTATAAGAACTTCTACTACTAATTAAATAAACCTAGTCTATTCTTAGACCTTACCGTCCCTTACCGCTATTACTTATCCCTTCTATTCTACTTTATAGTAATTGCGGAGAGTAATAATAGGCTAATTCTACTAGACGGTATCGCTTAAATCCTAGTAGATAGTAACTATTAGTCCTACCTCCGCCTCTTTAATATACCTATATTATTACTAATAGACTCTCGCTAATTATAAACTCGCCCTCTTAGCTATAAGAGTAAGTGTTAATACTAATTTCTAAGATATATAAAAAGGGCTTATAGCCTACTTACTAGATTACTATAAGAGTACTACGTAATAACGTAGCTATTAAGTACTATAAGCGGTGCGTATATATATATATATAGAACTCTCTATTCTTATTAATAGTAAGACTAATCGCTACCCTTCTCTTTTAAGGGGAATTCCCTCCTCTATATACTATAGGAAAAGGGGTAGCGTTATACTACTACGCATTATAGACGCCACGTTAATAGTAGCGCCGTATTCCTAACTAGTCCTTATAATTATCTCCCTATCTAGGCTCTTAGGCTCTAAGAGTATAAAAGGTTATAATCTATTAAAGGCGCTCCCTTAGTAATAGAACCTAGCTCTAATAAGAGCGTAATAATATAATTAATTATAAGGCCCTCTAAGCTAAGCCTTAAGGAATATATAGTTTTATTAAACTATAATAATTATAGATAATACTCCTATATATAATCTTTATACTATAATATATTCTTATTCTACTTCCTATTATTCTTTATTAATTTATTATAGAAGTAGTTAGAAGTCTTAGTATTTTAAAGTAAATAGGAAGATATTACTATTAAGGGTTTACTAAGTACTTAAAGCGTACCTTCTTTATATAACTTTAATATCCTTCTTCTAATTATAATATCTTTTATTTTTTATTAATTATATTAAGTCCTTTTCAATTCTTATTTACTTTATCGCCCCCTCTACACCTTATTATACCTCCTTATACTTCTAGTAGTCACTTTATAAGTAATCCTTAATAATTAACTTACCCTCTACTAATTAATAAAGGCTCCTACTATCCCCCCTTATAGTAGTATTTAACCTCCTTTACTAAGTTACTTATAGCCTATTCTTATATTATCTTATATAGTATACCTCTGGTATACTATATTTTAAAGTAAAGAGTTATAAGTCTAATATTTTTAGTTAAGGCTTTACTTACCCCTTTAATAGTCTACTCTATATACGCGCCTCCCCTAGCTCTACTAGATATAATTATTATAAGTATCTTAATACTAAGTATAAATAGGAAATCCCTACCCTTACTTATTAGTCCTACGCTCGCCTCTTATAGGCCTTAGATACTATAACTACTTTAGATACCGGCTCTAACCTCCCTTAGCTTACTAGATTCTAGTAAACCTTTAATAGGCTTATTTACTAATACCGTTACTACCTCTACCGCACTCCTACATGCTCTACCGCCGCTACCTTAGCTAGGGTAGACCCCGCCGTTACTAGCCGTATTATAAATGCCCTTAAGGGTATTCTTAATATCCTCTACTAGCGTATATATACTTCTATATCCCCTTTAGAAGCCTTATTAAAGCCTTACTAATATATTATAAGAGCGCCTCCCTCCTATTATAGAGGATAAAGATAAGGATAAGGAGGAGGATTCTATTAGTAGTAGTAAGAGTAATAGGCCTAGTACCGCTACTAGTATAATATAACGGCCCTCTAGTATAGTACCCTTAGTAGCCTTAGGTATCTTTTCTTTTTTATTAATAATAATTAAAATCTCTTTCCCTCCTATATAATATAAACTTTATACCTTAGGGTAATCTTACTTAAATCTTTCTAATATATCTAGCGTATTGACTAAGTCCCGTTTATATAGCTATTAATTATAATTATAAGACTAACCCTTCTACTTTACTAAATACTAAGGTTTATTATAGGAGATTTTATAATTAAGAATAGCTTTAACCTCCTATTTATCTTTATTATTTATAAGCTCTACTTACGCGGCTTCTATTATACTCTTATTATTACCTTTATATAGCTCTACTAATAAGACGTGAAAGATATTATATATATAAAAGGTATTAGGTAGTTATAACTTATACGCCTAACTACTAATATAATTAAGGACCTTAAAAGGCCGTAGATAATACTATAATAGTTTCTTAGTTACTTATACTAATCTAATATACTTTATATTTAATAAGATATAATTACTTATATTATATTATCTTTACTTTTATTATTTATTTATATACTCTACTTATATAGCTTACGCTTAGTATAGGTACTACTTTAAACCTTCCCTTTATTTCTAAAGTAACTTAACCCTTTCCTATACTAATAGGACTTCTCCTAATAATAGCTCTAAAAGCTCTATATCTAGCTTAGGTAAGTAGCTATAAAGCGCCTTATATAGAGGTAACCCGGTACTAGTATACTTCATATAATTATATATAAACTCTACTAGATAAAGTAACTCTACCTAGTTATCTTATCTCTAAGTGGAATAGTAGCGTAAATACTACTTAAGCGTGCTATTCTATCTCTCTATTTAATTATCTATTTAGGGATAGAAAGTAGTACTAAGCTTTCTTTTTATATTAGTATAATAATATATAGCTACCTAGAAGCTACTTATAAATACTATCTCTTAATTACTAATAATACCTTCTAGCTAACTAAACTTTAAGAAGATTTTATAGTATAATAGGTTAGTAATACTAATAGTATTAACTATCTTTATAATAGGTAAATACCTAGCTACCTTAATATAGTAGTCTATAACTACTAAGATCGCGTCGTAGATACTACCCTTCTATTTACTTAGAGGGAGATCCGTAATAAAATCTATTATAATTTCTTAAAAGGGTCTTATAAGTATTAATAATAGTAATAGTATATTAAGATAGTATATCTACGCGGCTTTATTAATTAGTAGGTTAAGTATTCTTATATATAACTATAAATATCTTATCCTATTAATTTCTAATAGAACTTCCGCTTAATAAGCTCCTACGTATACTTCTATAATTAGTAGCTAGTATAAGGGTTATTATAATAAAGCTTTAAGATTTCTTATCTAATTACTTTATTACTAGGTATAAAAACTACGCCGCCTTTATAGAGGACCCCTATCTTATCTACTAATAGAGATACGTTAGCGGCCTTTTTATAGCCTTAAGACTTTAATAATTATTTCTTATTATAAATATCCTTATCTCCCTCTTAGAGATATTAAAGTATCTCTAATATTAAGTCGCTATATTTATTCTATACGCGCTCTATTATTAACGCGGCTATAATATACCTTCTATATACTATTTAATTAATATTAAACTATCCTATAATAGGGTTTAGGCTATTACCTATACTACTCTATATCCCTAAAAGCGCGTTACTCTCCCCCGTTTTTAGGGTATAGGCTTTCTAAGCCCTATCTCTAACCTTTCACGCTGATTATAGCTATAGGCCTTACTATCTTATAGACCTTTATAAACGCTATACGCACGGTACTTATTAGAAGGAATATACCTAATATTCTTTAACTTATTCTATAATATTAGTAGATAAGTATCTTCTTTATCTATTACTAGTATATAATCTAGTCGCCTTAATAGGGCGTTAGCTAGGTTCTTAATACCTATATAATAGCATATCTTAAAGTTATACGCTATAAGCTTTATTACCTAACGTGCTTATCTCCTTATTAACGACGACGTCATCTAGAAATACCTTAAGTTATTATAATTAGTAATTACTATAATTAGGTATAAGCTACCTTCTAAGAAGTACCTCTATATCTAGAACGCTTTAACTATTATAAGTAGTTCCTAGTCGTGGGTCTTATATCTAGTTTCCGCTGAATATAATTTACGGGAATAGAAAGTAACTAGGTACTACTCTACCTCCGCCCCTTTACCGCCGACTAGGAACTTCTACGATAAAATAGCTATAATAGCTAGTATTAAAGTATTAGTCTCTAGTCGGATTCCTCCTATAAGGTTAAAATATATAAGTAATAGCGCCTCTTAAAAGAGTCGCTTTAGCTACTTAAACGCCGCTCTTATAATATTACTTAATATTAACTTTCTATTTTTAATATATAGATAATTATTTTTTAGATAGTCTATTAACGCCGCGGTAATAGAGGAATAGTACTTAATAAAATAATAGTAGAAATTAGTAAACCTTAAAAAGATCTAAATATCCTTAATACTCTTAGGTTTAGGCTACTCTATTATAATATCTACTCTATATAGATCTATATATACGCTATTACGGCTAATAATAAAGCTAAGGAATTCTACTTCTACTACTATAAACTTATATTTCTTTAAGCTAATATAAAGTTTAAATTCGCGGAGACGTTATAGTATAGCCCTTATAACTCTAATATAGGACTCTTTATCCTAGGAATAGATAAGAATATTATCTAGATAAATAATATATATAATATTAAGTAGTCCCACTAGGGCCTTGTTAATATATACTTAAAATGAGGTAGGTATATTAGTAAGTTTAAAAGGTATAACTATATATTTAAAATAGCCGTACCTTATATAAAATATAGTCTTCTATTTATTACCCTTTCTTATTTATAAGTAATAATATACGTCCTTAAGGTCTAACTTAGTTAAGAACTTAGTACTAACTAATCTTATTAATATTTTATTAATTAATAGAAGGGGATACTAATTCTTAATTATAGTTTTATTAAGCGCCCTATAATTAATATATAGGTATAGTATTCTATCTTTTTTTAGTATAAAAAGAATTAGTATACCTACTAGACTTATAGAATATTAAATCTAGCCCTTTTTTAAAGATTACTTAAGGTACTCCCTTGGTACGCGTAACTCTTTTTCTAATAAATTATAAAGTAGGTTAAAGGGAGGTTCCTTATTCTCCTTTATATTAATCGCGTAATTATAAGGCGTATAGGCTAGTAGCGCCTTAGTATTCTTAGTTAAGAAGATATCTTAAAATTCCTAAAATTCTAGAGGGAGCTTAACTTTAAGCGGTAGGCTTATATTACCTACTTCTAAGTATATTATAATAAATATAATACTATTAAGCTACTCCTCTAGGTCTTTAATAGTACTGAAATACTCTTTAATATTACTTTTCTTAATAAGGAATTACTAGTTTTACGTAGGCTAATCTACTTAAGGATTTTATTCCTCTAATTATAAATACTTAAGGTAGAAGTTATAATTAAGGTTTACTACTATATAAAAGGCGCCCTTATAATATTATATAATACTATTAGAGTTAATAAGTTTAATTTATCTTATATAAGAACCTAGTAATAATATTAGGTTACCTACCCTATTATATACGGTATTACTAGAGCTAGGATCTACTTCCTACTCCTACTCCTTTACTAGGCGTGTATTAATATAATTAGTATCTACTCTAGAGTTAATTAATATAATAAATTCTCTTTATAAGCTCTTATATTCTACTTATACTATAATAATAAGTCGCCGTGTCCGCTTTTTCCCTTATACTATAACAGTGGATATAATTATAGTACTTAGGGGTTTTTTAAATTTAAGCCCTTTTTAGCTAGCTTATTACTAGCCGTAGGCTTATTAGTTATAGTACTTATAACTATTAATTTCGCGCTCTAATAATCCTTAGTTATATATCCCTTCTTTTAATAATTATAATATTTAATAGTAGAAAGGTTAGGCTTAGGTCTTTATAGAAGGTATAGTAACGCGCCGACGGCGCCCCTCCCTTCTTACTTCCTATATAGGCTATTATCTCTTCGTCCTTAGAAATTTCCTCTTCCTCTTTATAGACGTTAACCTCTAGTAGGAGTACTATCCTTTTAGTCTTTATATATAAGTATTATTATATAAGGCTCTAGTTAGGTCGCTAACGCGATAAGAGTATCCCTTATCTCTAGGATATTAAGTTATATTATAAGATAATTATAGAGATCTTTATATAATTTATTTAATAGGTTATCGCGGAGTATATACTCTATTAATAGCTTAAGCTATCTTTCTAACCTAGTAAGGTAATTTATAAAGTCTATAATCCTTTAATATTCCTTTTACTTAGCTTCTAAGTAGCGCTTACTAGTTATAAGATATTAGTTTTAGGGATCCTCTATTTAATCTATTAGAAAATTATTGAAGTATAACTAGGACTACTCGTCCTTTAGTATATCCTTTATATACTTATACTACGTGGCCTTAGGGTCTAGGGCTATATATTATAACGCGTATTAAATTTTTATAGAGTTATCTAAGAAGTAGGCCATACTTATTTTAATTACATTAATTATATTATTAAACTATTCTTAATATTCCTATATAGACTTCCCGTTATATATACGTAGGTCCTATAGCCTAAGGATAGAGGTTCCCTATTAAAGATGCTTTAGCTCCGGTTCTTTAGTTGATAATAAGTAATATTAATAACCCGCTTAGGCGGCGTTATTAGTATATATTTCCCGCTCTAACTCTTATAGATATTATCTTAGATCTTATATCTACTACCTCTTAGAGACTTCTTCTTTAAGTTCTTATATCCTTTATAATAGTACTTCTTAGGTCTTAGGTAGCGGGGACTTAGTTTATACGCCTAGTAGCTACCCCTATATAGTCGGTTATAATCGCGATATATCTATTATTAATCTATTAGCTAATTCTTAAGACTTACTTTCTCTACGAGCTTAGTCCCTTATATTTAGGCGGGTCGTCTACGGTAGTTAACTAACCTTCTTACCTTACGCCTATAATAACGCTTCTCCGCTTATTTTACTAATAGTCAGGCTACTACCCTTAAGTAGGGTAGAGTAATTAGAATATAAGGGTACTACGTAATAACGTAGCTATTAAGTACTATAAGCGGTGCGTATATATATATATATAGAACTCTCTATTCTTATTAATAGTAAGACTAATCGCTACCTTTCTCCTTCAGGGGGAATTCCCTCCTCTATATACTATAGGAAAAGGGGTAGCGCTATACTACTACGCACTATAGACGCCACGTTAATAGTAGCGCCGTATTCCTAACTAGTCCTTATAATTACCCTTATTATCCTTATCTCTATTATTAATATAACTACTATTAAGACGACCTTCTTCTACTTATATATTACGTAGAATACTATTAGCCCTTTTCGCCTAATTAGATATACGAAAGTCGGCTTCTAGATTAAGTCCTACCTATTTAGATAGATTCTACTAATTTTTAGTATAAAGGACTATTATTAAGGCACGGAAAGTAGGAGGTATATAATATATATAGCTTATATAATACCTCTTTACTATAGAGAAGTATCGCTTATATATAACGGCCCCCGCTATAGTAGTAAGGATATCGCGCGCTATACGGGTAACTAATAGGTATTAGGGCTCTAAAGCCTTCTACTACTTAAGAACAGACCCTTATTTTAGATAAGTAAAAGGGGTTATAAGAATATTAAAAAATTAGTAATAATAATAATAATAACTAGAAACCTTGTTATAAGCCTTATACTATTATAGCTAGTCTTTTATAATATCATTTAAATCCTCTAACGGAGCTTCTAAAGCGTTATTAAGGCTAAAACTAGTATAACCCCTTACTAGTATAGCCCTCTAATCTTAGCTATTCGCTTTATAATTTTAGTAGTTCTAAAAGGTTCTTCTAAGCGCTTACTAGTAGACTTCTACTTATAGCTACTAACTAGTTTTAACAACCTAATTCCTGCCCTTAAATATTATATCCCTACGGCTTAGACGAAGAAGTACCGCTTAGTTATAAAGAAATTTTAAACCCGACTACGTCTAGTTATAATATATAGAAAGCTTCTAGCGAGCCGCTTTAAAGGCCCTAAGAAGCTTAACTTTCTAGGAAACCCGCTTACGCCTTAGTTACCTAAATTCTATTTCTATGTAATTAAAGAGCCTATTATAGATAGTAAAAAGATTATATATTATAGCCTCCTTCCCTCTACTTATTAGTAATATAAATATATAAAAAGGCCTAGTAAGCTAAATTAGGTATCTAACTTATAACTACTTATTATTAATAAGCTTAAGGAAGCCTCCTAATTTCTCGTTAAAGTAGTATTCTAAATCTTTATAAAGTAGATACGCTTATTCTAGTATATAAAACGTCGAGTCCTAGCGCGTTTTAATATCCTAAGAAAGCTTAAGAGGGCGTCTCTACTTATACCTCTCTTTAGCGGTAGGTATACTATTATCTAGGACTATTACTATACTATCCTTCTACAGCCGCTCTTTTTATATTTTAAAAAAGGGCTCCTTTTACTAACTACTTATATTAATAAATACTACGGTCTTTTATACCTTTAGTTAAATAGTTAGAAGATACTAGAATAATAACTATAAAGGTCTTACCTTAGCTAGGGTTATTAGTAGGCCCTTCTTTACTACTTAAACTTCTTACTACTTATTATTATTAACCTAGTTCCTCTAAAATTCTTTATTAATTAGATTAACGTGAACTTTTCTAAGTAGCTCTTTTAATACTAATTAGATAATATATACTATATATAGAAGGTATATTAGAGAATACTTAGAATTATCTTCTCCTTAGTTGATAAAATTATTAAAAGGGCTTATAAGAAGGGAGTTAATAAGTCTATTATATAGTAAAGTATTATTACTCGCGTTATTAGTAGTAAGGGCGAGAAGCTAATCTTTAATCCTATACTACCTAATAATTAGATTCATAGCTACTATAAGTTATAAGCTACTATACCGACCTTTAAGATACTTAAAGCCTATAAGTTTCTTATATTATATCTAATTCTTATTAATAAAGAAAGCTATAATTACTATATATAATTAGCGATTTAAGGCCGACTAATAATTAAGCGATAGGGAGACTTTAGTACTATTAGTAGGTAAGTCTAATAGAAGACCCTATTTAATCTCCTTAACCTTGGTAGCGGAAGAGTTATAACGTCTTAGGGTTATTAGCGATATTAAATAGTATACCTATAACTATAATCTAACGTTAGAATTACTTAGGGAAGTCTTCGCGTATAAGTTTCTACCTACCTAACGCTAATCTCGTATCCTTGCCCTTATTCCTTTAGGGTAGATAGTAGTATATTAGTTCTAGTTATTATTCTACTTATTAAAGCCTAGGAAAATATAATATTAACGTACCTTATCTTAGTAACTATTAATAATTAACGTTTACTATAAAGTACTAAGACCTAATTTCTTAACATATCCTTTAGATAATAGGTAGATACTTATACTATTAGTACTATAGCCTATAAAAGGGTGAATAATAACCTTATAATAATAGCGGTATATAAGTTATAAAGCTCTACTAGAGATAAGGGCATATTTATAAAAATATTCCTATCTCTTAGACTTCTTTATTAAACCCTAATAAATATTATAATAACTATAACTAGATTTTATTTTATTCTTAATAGCCTACGCTATCTTTACCTACTAATCTAGCTACTTATCCTTCTACTTATATTAAAAGATATAGTAGGGTTTATTTTTACCCTTAGCTACTAGATTAGTAGTTAGAGTATTTATAGAAGTCTTAATTATAAAAGAGGGTAGAGTATTACTATTTAGAGAGAAGGACGATATAGTAAAGCTAATAATTTTAGTATACTATTAGATTTAAGAATTTATATTAGGATTTATAAGCTCTTATTACGCTTTAGTATCTATATCTACTATTTTACCGCTAGTCTTAGTAATAGTAAAGTATAATCTAATTAGAGGCCTAAAAGTAGTATAATTAGCTACGCTTTAATATTTTTAGTTATAATTCTAGTTACTACCTTAGCTAGTTAAATACTATAATCCCCGCTCCTAGACTAATAGGTAAACTAAGTTTTTAGTACATTTTATAGCTAATATTAATCTCCTAAAATCCCTTATACTCTTTCTCTCCTCTATATTCTATATATAATATATTCCCTATATTTCCTATTAATAGCCGTGCTACTATTTTTAATTAAGTATCTACTAATAGTATATCTATAGACCTTAATAGTATAGTCTCTAATACTAAATATCTACTAAATAATTTACCTAATCCGCTATTAGATAGGCGAACCCTATTAAAACGTTAGTAACCTTAGAAGATAGTAGGTAGTAAGAAAGCTATTAGAAGAAGGGTAAGAGGGAAGTAAAGGAGATAGCTAATTATAATATAGTAATAGAAACCTAGATATATATTAGGAATATAGACATAATTTATTATAACTAACGTGGTATTATAATACGGGTATTACTAGAAATTCGTTATCTATAAAAAACGATAGACCTAGTAATACCGCGTTTATTATTTAGTTATCTAGTAAGAGAAGTTATTATAAACCTTCCACGGAAGGCTATATATTTAATATAAATATAAGCCTCTACTTTAAGTATACTTTAGGAAGCTATAAAGGCTAAGGTCGTTAATAATCTTAGTAGTATTTTATATTATATTATAGACTCTTAATATAATAGATACTAACGAATTATTAGTAGCCTAATTATATATATTCTATATAAAGAGAGTTACTATATAGGTAAAGGATATAGACTTATTTAAAAAGCTATAAAATAATATAAGTCTTTAGATAGTATAAAGTATAACTTCCTTAAATAGTACCTACGTTATATTATAATTACCTTTTATTATTTTAAGTACTATTAATAACTAGAATAATAACTATTAATCTAAAAACTATAAGCGTGGAACTTATTAATAATAATAAGACTAATTATAAGGACCTTAGAGAATATATTAAAGAGAAGAAGATAGACCTTAGAGAATATATTATAGAGAAAAAGAATAAAGGGGTATAAGAGTATAACTAGATTTAGTAGTTAATTTAACTAGAGGTCTATCGTCAGCGCGAAGACTAACCCGGAAAAGGATAAAGATAAATCCTATTACTAAATTATAATAATAAACTATTAATTTAAAGTATAATATAAGGAGAATCTTTAATTTATTATATTTATAAATCGTAGCTATTTATATAGGGAAGTAGGCTATATCCTATAGCAGGAGGTATAATTTATTAATAGAAGGCGTAAGGCGTCTAAACTCCTAAGGCACCTATTTAAAACCCTAAATAATTAAAAGATATACCTATGTAGTATTAGCTATATCTATATTAAGCTTAAAACTATTAGCTACTAGATTATAATTATTAGGTTATTATAAAGCGGGTCTAGGGAGATTAACTAAGCGCGTATTATTTATAATACTAAAACGCCGGTCTTAAAGATAGCTAGCTATATTACGCTAAATAGCCTTTTCTCTATAAGTAAAGTATATATACGGCAGAGGGAGGGGCTTATTATAAATCTAACTATTCTACCTAGGTTAGTAATATATATAGTAAGAACTAGAATAATAACTAGAATTATAGAACTAATATATCTTAATAAGTAGTAGATATAAGCTACTAGTATAATAGTTAAGGTAATATCCTAGGTTTAAGTATTAATCTAGGTGATCTAACTTATATAATAAACTATATATTAACTTACGCTAGACTAGCTAAGTATAAATAAATAAACTTATTTTAAAGTTTATCATATATTCCTACTATAATTAGCTAGGCTTCCGTAAGATCTACTAATCTATAGGCTAATATTAAGTAATACCACATTTCTTCTAATTATAGAGCGCGTCCCGCTTATATATAGATTAGAAAATCGGATCTATACTATTAGTATATAGTTTAGAGAGGGAATTAGCTATATATAAATTACCTAACTTAGCCTCTTTATTATTAACATCTTCTTATACTAAGTCCCTACTACTATTATTATTAGTATAGATAATAATACACGTAGTAAGCTATATATTATAACGCTTTACTACTACTTTAGTATAAATTCTAGTAGTAATCCTTTAAGAATATTAGATAACTAGAATAATAACTATAATTAGGAGAATCTTACCTTTAATTTATAATAAATTATTAAAGATAAGCGAGCTATCCTTCCTTTTCTTATATAAACTTATTAAGATAAAGTAGGGACTTCTTATAATTCCTAATAGTATAACTAATAGCTATAATATCGGCTTTCTTCGCTAATTCTACTACCTTTTCACCTAATATAAAAGACTTTATATATATTCGCGAATACTTTATATATATATTCTCACTTAATTCTTTAACTACCTTATACTTTACTTAAAGACCTAGGCGGTAACCCCTTATACTACGTATTAAGCCCTATATAATACTAGTATTATTACTATTATAGGTATTAAGACGCCGGAGGAGGGTTTTATTAGAGTCTTCTTCTTTATCTTTAATATCTATAGTAGTTAGTAGGATACTATATAAGTTTTAAAAGAGCCTTTATACTATAATCTACTAAATTAAACTCTACTACCTACTCTACCTTTACCGCCTTACGTTTACCTTCCTATATTATTAATTCTAGCTATTATTATAATTATTAATAATAAGATATATATACCGCGTACTATTATATTATAAACTATTAATACTTAAATAGATTTTAATAATATATAGAGGAAGTATTAGGCGGAGATAGGAATTAAGGGATTTATTTTAATTATAAAATATACTAGTCCCGATTAGGTTATAATAGCCCTACCGCTTCTTTTTAGCGTTAGTACCTAACGCTAGTAGTAAATATTATGAATATTAATTCTTTAGGTAATTATAATTATTATTGATTATAGATTTTCCTAATGATATATTATATACTACTATTAATAGAGGCGTATCTTAATAAGCTTAAATAGTATTAAAGGGAGGGGTATTACGTATAATAGTAGAATTCGAGTTCCTAGCCCTATAGTACTAGCGGAGGCCTCCCGCCGCTAGTAGTAAATATCTATAAATATTAATTCTATAGATATTATAACTATAATAATAATTATATTATACTATAAGATTCTATAATAATATAATATATAGTAATACTAAATTTATAGATTAATTATAATCTTCTCTAGTATTAATTAGATAAGTATAGTAGATAATAGAGTAGTTTTAAGTAGAGAATAATAAGAAATCTAAGTATTTACTCTAAAATAATAATAGCTAAGGATATCTCGTTTAAAGACTTAACTATCTAACTTATAACCTCCTCTAGTATTATATACGCACGACTCTAGAACTCTAGGAGTATATTAGTCTTATATTATATATATTATATCCTTATTATAAAGTTCTTCGTTTTATTTTATAGTAATTTAAGTATATCTACCCTTCTATAGTTAATAGTATGGCTTAAACTTATAAGATAGTATTTATATATTTTTAACCTTATTAGATATAATTAATTACTTCTAATAAAGGTATTTAATTTATAATAGCTCATATAGTAGTATAGAAACCTCGTATAACTATAAGTAGTAAAGGTAGTAAGAAGGCTATAACTCCTAAGTTTAGTACTACTAAAGGTCTTCTAGGTTTAGGTATAGCTTAAGAGAAGCCTAGATAGAAGCGTAGTAGTATATCTTTATAGCTATTATTCTACTTATTAGTCCTAGCTAATAAAGTATATAAGCTGTCGCTCTTTATAAGATCCGCTACTACTAGAAAATTTCTAGTCTCCTTATTCTAAAACTCCCTTTTTATAGACTTATTCGCGAGATTACCGTCGATTTATATACGGGTACCAGATTTTAGAGTAAGGTACTTAAGGGCTTATAAGAAGCTTTAGAAGTATTCTTAGTAAATATATTAGAAAGTAAGTCTTCTATTTATTTCTAATATAACTAGCACTAATAATTATAGTAGTATTAAACCTATATACTATACACGCGAAGCGTATTACGTTAATATTAAAGGATATTTAGCTATATATACGGATTATAAACCCTTATAATTATAGAGTATTCGCTCTAATATAAATTATAAGGCCTAAACTTCCTAATAATTAGCGAACTATAAAATTATAATATTCTTTATATATAATAGCTTAATAATTAATATAATATTTATAATATATTATTTCTAGTTATTATTCTAGTTATTATATTTACTTAACGTGACTTTCTATACTCCTCTCTATAGATACTAAGCTCCTCTTAGTAATTATAAGATATCCTATAAATATCCTATCCTAAAAGAAGGTCCTACGAATAACCTATCCCGTGGGGTTATCCCACGAAAACCTATACCATCCGATAACGGGATGGGACTAAAATCGTTAATTCTATACTATACTACGGGATAGCTAGGGAGACTAATATCCTATACCATCCCATATCTTTCCGGCTAGTAAATTAAATCCTACTAAGACTAAGTATAAGATATATAATTAAGAGCTATTAATAATTATTTAAACCTTTAAGTAATAATAATATTATATAAAGGGTAGTTATTATACTATTAAAGTACTTATAAATTATAGTAATCTTAAGGGATTTTTATAAGTAAAGTAGTTAAATAGTTATTAGGCTTAATTAGCTATTTATTTATTATATATAACTTTAATATTTAATATTAACCTAGTAAGAAGAATCTTATAGATACTCTATTATATAGACCTAATCTTCTTTACTATAATAGAATATTCCTAATTTCAGACCCTAAGTTTATCGTAGTATTAGGAACCGCACGCCTGTAATATACGCTAAAAGGGTAGCTAGGGTGTGCGGATCGATAATCGGAACCCCCTATTCTAGGCTATATACAAGACATTTTATAACACGCAGCTTATTAGTTAGTTAATAAGTCCCCTAGATTCCTTTCCTAGACTAGCGCGAATATTAAAACTCTAATAATTCTTCCTATTCTACCTACCTATATAATAATACTTTATAATATTTTCTATTTAAATAAAGTTATATAGCTTACTTTTAGCTATCTAACGCTTTAAAAATAATAAAAATCGGTGTAGTAATTTAAAAGATATATTAGAATAAATAGATTTACCTACTAATATTAGTCTAACTATCTAATATCTTAGTATATCCCTACGTCGGCAATTTCTAAAAACCCGGAGGGGTACCCGGGGCCGGCCCCAAGCCGCCCCGGGCCCCTAGGGCCGTGGTTTGAGAAAGCTTGCCCTAAGGCCGTAGGGGCAGAGATAAGTCCGCCTAGGGCTGATTCGGGTACCCTAATTACTATACTTTCGGCCTATAGCTATAATTCTATACTAGGGACTATTAAAGGCGTGCTTAATATTATTAATAATCCCCTAATCTATATTAAAAAGGTTATTAGTATAAGTAAGGTGCGTTATACTATATTAACATTATAAGGATATTATATTAAGAGTACGCTAATAGTAATACGTTAATTATATAATATAATAACTAATTATACTATTAGTTATATAGCTATATAAAGCGCTAGATATAAAGAATAATAAAATTATAAGAAGTACGAGATATACGAGATATATAATATATACCAGACCTCCTAAATATATAAGATATACGAGACATACTAGATATATAAGATATACTAGGCATACTAGATATGCTAGCTACGCTAGATATACTAGATAAACCGTATTTCCTTTATATACTTACTACCTAATTATTACTCTTATCTATTTAACTAATAGATAATTTAAGACTAATAAGTACTATATACTTATTCCTATCTATCTTAGTCTAAAAGAGGGTATAATCGTCCTCTATTACTAGCCGGTATTCTTAATAGTTATCGCTACTAAAGGAATACTAATATATTTAAGTCTCGTCTAGATTAATCTACTTATAGAATTTATCTTATAGTAGTTAATACGCTAACCTATAACTCCGCCCCTTTAGTAAGACTATCTTATAGGATCCTCTATTACCTTCTCTATAACTAGCCTTAATACTATTATCTAGTACTACCTAAGTTAAGTATAAGTCACTAGTATTCTACTTAAATAGATATACTTATTAATACTCTACTATAATTCTACTCCGCTCTAGGAAGATCCGCGGTCTAAGAGACTATATATCTATAAGAAGATTATTAGAACTAGTTCTATTACTTATACTATCTTTAATCGCTCCTATCTTTATAAATACTATACTATAAGTCTAAGTTAAATATATAAGTAATAACGGGCCTTTATATACCATTTATTAGTTAAATAGTAGTAGATCTTTAGGTAAAGGTTAGGTTTAATAACTAGAATTAGATAATATAATATCTCCCCTATAGGAATTATTATCCTTATTAAGTATATTATATAGGTTTCACCTACTACTATAACTAGCTAGGAGTAAGCTCTAGCTAGTATCCTTATATATATTATATAGTAGATGGATTATATTATCTCTATTGTTATCCGCGAGGGTTATACTTTTACTAACCCTATCTTATAGATACTCTATAACCTTCTCCTATTTATCTTTACCTTAATTAAACTATATTAGTAATAGAGATTAAAGTTCTTTATAAGAAATATTAGTATTTAGTAAATTAGTATTAGTTATAGAATACATTTAATAATAGGGCCCTAATACGGGTAATCTATCTTCTTATTTAAAGACGTATATTCCTTAATTATATAGTAGATTATTAAAAGTAGAAAGTAGATTATCCTAGGGCGGAATAGCTAGAAAAGGTGCCTTATAATTACTAGGAAGCCTAAACCGACGGATATCCTTCTATAGAATACTTTAATAATTACACTAATAATAATATCGGCCTAGAACCTTATAACTATCTAGTAAACTAGATTAACTTTAGTTCTATTTATCTACCTTCCTTAATATTAAACCTTCAGATTATCTATATTATAATATATAAAGACGTGTTTATTTAAAAGTTTTACAGTAAGTTTATAGGACTACTTAATACTTAAGAAATAGTAATATAACCTAACTAGAGTTTTAATCCTAAGTATAGTATAAGATTAAAATATTATACTATTATAAAGCTACTATCACGTTAATATCTTATTAATATATTAATAATTAGAAATATATTTCTCCCTACTAACCTTTTATACTTTATATACCTTTAGGATATTATTAATATCTAGTCTATAGTTATATTACTATCCTACCTTTTTAGTATAGTACTTCCATACTTTAATTATTATATTACTAAAATTAGCTAGATTATATTTAGGCTAAGGTGTATACTATTTACCGCTACTACTAGTAAATACTAGTACCTATAAGTACGGTATAGCCTTAGATAAGATAGCTTTATAACCTACTATAGAGATATTCTATATTCCTTCACGGCGCCTTAGCTAACCCTATAGGAAATTATACCCTTACTCTTCTTTACCCTTAAGTGCCCCTACTATTAGCTCGTTATAATCGTAAGGTAATCGCGGTCTTTAAGCTCTTAAGGGGTTCTTATTTAAGGATAGAGACGTAGTGTTATAAGAGGATCTAGTATAAGACGCACGCTTTAAAGTAGATAGTATTATATTAGGTCTTAATCGCCGGACTAGTTATAAAGCTAATATGCTACCCTTTATATTAATAATAATATAAGCCGCTTCTATTAATATAGTAGATTAATATAGGAACTTATAATATAATATACCCTCTTTACTAGCTATATCCTAATAGGTTCCTCGTCTAACTCTTCCTTATTAATAATATAGTCGTTTTATCTCCCTTATTTTAAGTTTAAATCTATTATATTTAGTAATAGCCTTTACTTTATAACTATTTAATTCTCTTAAATATAGGATTTACTATTACTAACCTCGCTATCGCGGTTAATACTATTAAGTATATTAGATAAACTATAAGCTCCGCCGGCCTACTTAAATAATTAGCTCCTACTATAAATAGGTATAATATTATAGGTATAAATATTATATATAAGACTAGGAGCGGCTTAAACCTCTCCTACTTCTACCTACCCTTACCGCAGCAAGCCTCTAAGATATTATACTTTAATTGGGGCGAATAGTCTTTAATTTAATAGGATAAGTATTTCTTATAGAAATAGGGTACTAGAGAATAATAATATAGTAGGTAAACAAGTTTATAGAAGAATATTTAAGAAATAAGGAGGTAGCTTATAATTAAAAGAAAAATAAGGGGTAGAGATCTAACTACGTATTATATATTTTTTACGTGTTATTATTATTACTTTTAGGTTAGAATATATTAGATTTAGTAAAAACCCTATTTAGTATATAAATATACTAGTCTATTATATCTAGCATATCTAATAAGATCTAGCGCGTAATTCTCGCGTTTTAATTATCTAAACCCCCTAGAAATCATTAGATATTTATTTAGAACCTATAATAAATATAACTACTTTAGATTACCTACTCTCTTATTACTATCTCTTATTATTCTAAAGCTTTACTCTTTTCTAGTATACTATCTCTCTAAATTAAAATACTCAGCTTTAATTATTACACGCGATAGATAGTATAAAATAATACTTTTCACTTTATCTTAAACTATACCCCCTATCTAATATTCTCCCCTTTATAATAAGATAAATACCTGAATTAGAGGTAGATATTACGCCGTTAATAGTATCTTAGCTAGTCCCTCTTTGTCCTTAGTTACTATATACGTAATAACCCTATAATTATTTATTTTAAGATATAAGTCTATTAGCTTATAGATCGCTATAAACTATATATAACTTAATACCTTAAGACTAATACCGACGTGGTAGTTAATAACGTAATAGAGGTAGTACTATACTAAGTAATTTCCTAGGGGGTAGAAGGTACCAGCGTGCTTACTAATATTTATACCGCTTATAGTAAATAATTCTAGTCTACCTCGGCGTAGATTAAACTACTTAAGGAGGAACTAGTCTCTTTATAAGTAGATAAACATTATTAATAAGAGAGAACCTATAAAGTATATTAAAATCTTAACTATACCTATTCTAAAGCTATAACTTAGGATTCTACTCCCGGTATAAATAGCCCTCCCTTTATCTATAGTAATATCGTTAATAACACCTAATTAGTCTATTAAAATGCCTAGGATAGTTACTAGAGCTATATAACGGGAGGAGTAATAATAAGTTCCTCCGTCTAATTATACTAACGTCTCTTAAAACCTAAGTCATTAGATAGTCGACTCTACATAAACTTTAACCTAGTTATCTATTACTATTATCCTCTTACTATTCTAACTATAGTCTTATAAACCTAATAGACGTGGAGCTATTACAGCCTTAGTCTTATTAGCCTTTTATTATTAATAGGATATCTTCCTCCGCTTCCTTAAGCTTATAATTATAGGTATCTTTATTCTTTTAGACTTTTATATATATACTAGGGGTGTAGAGGTTATATATAGGACGGTATTTATTATTATATTATATCTCTTAGGCTGATTCTAGCTATTATTATTTTCTATATATCTCCTATAATCGGCGGGTTATAGAGTAGTAGATATAGGGGTTTATATTATTAATAGCGGTTTAATACTATATTATATAATAGAGCTTTTATATTAATTTAGCTTATACCTACTAGAGTTTAAATATTTATTAGTTACCGTTAATTATCTTTAAGTAAAGCTTACTATTTAATAAGTTATTAACTATAAAAAGTAATCGGCTAAGCCCTAGTAAATATATTTTAGATAATATATATCTTTAGGATTAAGTATTCGCATATTCTATTCCCCTAATTCGTTTAGGCCTATAAAATATAGAATCCTAGTTAATATTAAATCTATTATCTTCCCGTAAGATTTATATAAATAAATTAAAGTGTAGGTTATTTATAATAATCTCGTCGGTAGCCTTATTAGATATAACTAGGTCTCGAGGCTTATATATCCTAATTTTCCCCCTATTCTTCCTATAATAGCTAATATTTATATTACTAAAGGTAATACTATATAGCTAAAGCGTTAGTATTATTCCTCTTATAACTATTAATATAGTATTAACCTCGCTCTTATAATACCTTCTTCACTTTTTATTATTATTATATTTCTAGGCCTAGTATATTAAGCACTCCTCTTTCTAAGCCGGATTAATATTACTAAAAACCTTATAGAACTACTATATAACTCTTATAAAGGCGGGTTATAACTCCTTCTTTATAGTAATATTATTAATTTTATCCCCTAGATTCTTCTATATATTAATCTCCGCCTCTAGTATTATATATATTACCTTATATATCTTATTATTAATAGCGAGACCGGCGTAAATCTAATTATTCACCTAATAGTTAACCTTTAACTCCTTCTAGATCTATTCCTATAAGGTAGCTAGAGTAACTATAGTATAGACTAGAGAGTATTATAAGCTAACCTCCTACTCTATAATATATCTATTTATATACACGATTCCTATTATAAAGTCCCTAATATAGACTTTATATAGTTAATTACTATTATAATAATCTATTTTAATTATAACGCGTAGGTATTTAATCCTAGAAGGAAAGTAAGGGTAAGGTAGTACTAAAAAAAAAAATTTTATACGCGATTATAATACTAGTATATCTTATATATCTTATATATCTTATATATCTTATATATCTTATATATCTTATATAAGATCTTATAGATATCGCATATCTTATATATCTTATAACTCTTATTTATCTTATATATTATATATGTCTTATATATCGTATATATCTTATATATTATATATATCTTACACGTTATATATATCTCGCACGTCGTATATATTTTATATATCTTATATAGTATATATATCTTATACGTCTTATATATTTTATATATCTTATATATATTAATATCTTATATATCTTATATATTAGTCTTAGTATATTTATAGAAAGGTATATATAGTAGAATTTAAAGTATATATCTTAAAATAGCGACGTAGTTAATAATTATAGGGGTAGATAGCTTAGTAGTATATTTTACTATTTTAAACTTCCTAATCTAGACTAACTTCTATAAGTAGGGGGTTTAAGCCGGTAATATTTAATATTTATATTATAAGGGCCTAATAGACGCGTAGCTTTAGTAGAATAGAGCTAAATAGGGAGGTTATACCTACTACTCGCCGGACCGACCTTATAACTAAATATTAGAGAGAGACCCGCCTTATTCCTCTTACTAGCTACCTCTTTTTAGTGGTAGAATGTTATCGCCTACTTAATAAACTTAGGTACTAAGAACTAACTATTAACGGTAAGGTACTATAATAAGAAACCTCTACTATTTATAAGACTAAAGATGCTTATTACTTAAGAAATACCTTCTAATCCTCCTAGTTAAACCTTAAGACTATATATACTATAGTTAGTATAGACTAATATTAATTTAGACTTATAATTTAAGTATACCTTAGCGCTTTAAGCCTAGAAGATTTTATATTAGCCCCTAATAGAGAAGGCTATTATTCTCTATTTTATAAACTCTTACCTATTACTATATAATAGTAACGATATAGCGTATAATTATTATGAATAGCTTAGAGGTAGTATTAATACTAATGATAAAGGGTGTAGCTTTAGTTTAACCTAATTATAACTCCCTTATTATTATAGTAGTTTAGATTTTAATTATTACGCCCTAAGTTAGGGATATCTATATAAATTTTAGAGTATTTCCCTACCCTTTAGCTAGCCTATTAATAAGGTATATAACTTTTATAATTCTTAGAGAACCCGTCTACTATTTCTTTTATAACTTTATAGTAGGTATCTTTAATATTATTACTAATAGTTTCTAAGATATTAGTATCTATAATTCGAAGATACCTCGCTATTACTATTATAGGAAAGGCTACTTATAAAGGAGGTCTAATAGGACCCTAATAGTAGCCTAATATAATAAACTTTATATTTTTTAACCCCTAGCCTTTATACTATAACTTCCCGATTTCCTCTAGAGGTACTCCTAAAATGCTTATTTCCTTATAATTCTCAGGCTTATAATTAAAGCGTATAATTATTTATAGTATATCTAGCTACGTCCTTATCTCCTCTCTATTAAGGACCTTTAATAAGGTTAATAAGCTATACTAACTAAGTAGTATTTTCTATAAGTTAAGCTTACCGTTAATAGTTATAAGGTTAGTAAGGTATATATTAAGCTTAAGAAAGAATATAGTAGTAAAGTAAACTTTTTTACTAGATTAAAATCTAATATTATATAAGAGTCTAATATAATATAAGTTATTACTAAAGTCTATTATAAACTAGATCTTTTTAATAATTACTATTATACGCCTTAGTATATAATAGCCTTCTTATACTATTAAGTATATAATGTCATTAATAACCGCTTCCTAAAAGAGAATTATATGAAGCTACTAAAAGCTAGGGGTGAAATATACTTTATTTAGATGAGTCCTATTAATTCGGCGAGCTGGATCGCGTATATAAAGACATTTATAGTAATAGAAGATAAATATATTACTGGACTTATATACTTTTCTATACTATTAAGCCTTTATTATAGCGGTAAAACGGGTATTAATAAGTATATAGAACCCCTTTAAGATAGTATAAAGGGAGATTAGGTCCTTAATATTAAGGTTCTTTATAATTTTAAGAGTTAGCTTAAGATAATTAAGGGTAGTAATAAAAATACTAAATTAATTTATATCTACTTTATTTTCTAGTTATAAGATACCTAGTTAACTATTCGTGCGGCCTCTTCTCGCTAGCAATAAGAATATAAGAATATAAGTAGGAGATTTACTCGCTTATTAATTATATAGGAAGCCTTTATTAGGCGATATAATAATAGGGTTATCTATTTTAGTTACGGGTTTGATATTAGTTAGTATAGTAGTATCTAATAAACGCTAATAGTACTTTATTAGGGTAGTAAAAGCCTTATTATCCTAACTAGTAGTTAATAGCTAAGAGATAGTCTTATTATCATCCCTTATAGAGACCGTTACTTAGGAGTTATTTATCCTCTCTAGTAGAGTCCGTAATTTAAGGAGCGGTACTAGTAGTTATAGGTTCCCTTACTTATAAACTATCCGGTATTAGATTAAGAATAGTACGTAGGTCTATAATTTAGATAGATAAAAAGGCCCGTTAATACGTGTATTACCTATTAAGTTATAATCTAGGGTTACCCTTTCAACTAATACTATTCTAATGGAACTACCTACTAGGACCTTATTTAAAGTTCCTAATATACTATTTAACTATTTAAAAATAGATACTATATTATTTTAGGAGGTTTTACCTATAGGATTTTTATAGGGAGGTAGGGTAGAATTAGGGTTATAGAGACGCGAGTCTAAATTAGTATACTACACGTTAACTAGTAAACTAAATAGAAGATAGACTTAATAGGCTTACTTAATATATCTAAAAGGTCTAGAGAGCCTATAATAGAGTACTTAGATAGTTATAATAGATAATAGTATATAGATAAAGACGTACATTAAGATTTAACCTATTTATACTCCTAATAAAAGAGATATAAGTACTAAAGCTATTATATATCTTATATATCTCGTATAAGATCTTATATATCTCATATATCTTATATATTAAGTACTCGCACGTCTTATATATCTTATATACCTTATATATTTTATATATCTCGTATATCTTATACGTCTTATATATCTTATATATCTTATATAAGATCTTATATATTTTATATATCTTATATATATTATATATCTCGCATATCTTATATATCTCGTATATCTTATATATCTTATATAAGATCTTATATATCTCGCACGCATTATATATTTTATAGATCTTATATATATTATATATCCCGTATATCTTATATATATTATATATATCTTACTAGTTTTATATATAATATCTTTTTAATCGCGTATTTTACCTATATCTCTTATATCTACCCCTTTTATATATAATTAAATACTTATTAATAAAGCCTCTAATATAACTTAAATATTATATACCCCGTATATTATCTAAGTAATTAATACCCTTTATTACTAGCCCTTAGAAGTTAATCCTTTTATGCTTTTTTCCGGATATAATCTATAATTCGAGTCTCCTTCTTAATAAAATCCTTATTATATAGGTAGTTATATTAGTCCTAATTAATAAAATTATTAATATAGCTAATATATAAGGTATTATTATATCCTAGTATTATATATATATTATAAATAATACTATTTAAAGTAAATAGGCGCTTATTAATTAGACCCTAGGGAGTTATAGTTATAGCTATTTACTATTTCTCCACTTTAACTATACTATAGAAAGGATTAATAGCGCCCCTATTCCGTATCTTAAGTAATTTAACTATTACTCCGCTATATCTTAGGGGTTTACCCTTTCTATTATAGTTCTTTATATCCTAAATAGTAACTAGGAGCTATAGCTAACCTATTAGTTTCCCTCCCTAAGGGTACTAAATACTAGACTGATTAGTAATATCTGGATAATACTCTTAAACCTATATATAGTCTCGCTATTAATAGCCTTCGTTCTACTAATTAATAGAGTAATAATAGAATTCCTCTAATAATTAATCTAGATTAGCTATATTTTTACTAGATCTTTTCTAGGTCCTTGGTAACTTATAGATCTATACCGGGTAGCGAGAAATCTAAGAAGGGTTATCTTCCCGTATATCGCCTACGTCTTATATAGACCTAGGGTCTACTACTTTTATACGCTCCTACCGGATAAATATAGCTAATATATATAGAAGATTTAAGACTTTACTTTTAGCGGTAGCGGTAGACGCCGTATATTATAAGTTTAGATTATAATATAAATAACGTAGCTATCCCTACTCTTACTTATCTATCTTCTATCCTAGCTTACTTAGTAGCGTGGCGGCGCCGAGTTAATTAGCGTGTACCTTATTATTATAATCGACCTAACCTAGTAGGCGACTAAGGCTATATTTCTTAATATCGGCTATTATAAGAATATTAAGCTCTTAAGTATTATATTAAAGTAGTTACCTCTTAAAATACTTCTATTTATTTATTTACTAAAATGGGTATTTAACTATCTTAAAATAGGCTACCTTACCTGTTTTAGTTATTATATTAGGTAGGCTATTATATTCGCGTATATCATAGGTGTAATGGCTTAATATATATATCTTTAAAAAGTTAAAATAGTGACTATTATAGTAGGGTTATAGATAATCCTTTACTTAATTAAATACCTTTAAATAATAGTCTAAGTAGGCTATTATATCTTACGTATAAGAGATATATTAGACTACTATTATAAAATGTATTAATGCTTTAATAGTAAGTATAATACCTAGCTGCTTCTTATCTAGTAATAGGATTATTACGGGAAGTAACTGCTGAATAATCCCCTTATATTCTACTCCCGACTACTACTTAACCTCGCTAAAATAATTAAAGTATATAAGACTGGGGAATAGTAGGATTTAACGGTAGGCCTAATCTAATTAAACCGTTATAGATAATTCTAGAAGTACTCTATTTCTAGTTTCTATTTAGGTACGCTTTTTCCCCTTTATCTTCCGCGCGGACGCTCCGATTATCTTATTAACCTACGTGAGTAGGTAGTCTCTAACTACCCCAGGTAGGAGCTAGTTAAATAATATCTCAATATTATTATAATTAGGTCTATATAATAGAGTAATTATAGGATTCTTTTTACCAGGTTAATATTTAATATTAAAGTTATATATAGTTAAATAAATAGCCTATTAAGCTTAATAACTATTTAACTACTTTACTTATATAAATCCCCTAAGATTATTATAGTTTATAAGTACTTTAATAGTATAATAACTACCCTCTATATAATATTATTATTACTTAAAGGTTTAAATAATTATTAATAGCTCTTAATTATATATCTTATACTTAGTCTTAGTAGCTATTAATTAATAAGACTAGAAAGCTACTAGATACTAAGCCCTATTATTATCCTATTAAGATAGGATAGTAGTTATAATAAAATTAGATATATCTATTTTAATCTAAAAAAAATTTATTAGGATTAAAATATATTAAGACGGGTATAATTATAAAGGTATAATATAGGTTATAAAACGCCTTCTCTTTACTAGTACTTTATATAAATAGTCTTAATATTTTCCTATCCTTACTACCTTTTAAAAGGCTAATTAAGGGGGATACTATTTATAAATAGTAGTATATAAAACGCTAGTAGAAGTTTATAAATCCTAAGAATACTTAGACTTCCTAATATATAATTAATACTAGCTAGTCTTAGATAGTAAATAATTTATAACTATCTATTAATATACTAGTAGTACTTATAATAAACCTAAAGAAATCTATTAAATTAGTATAGAATCTATATTTCTTTTAATTTATATAAAGCTAAAACTTTTATAACTACTTAAGTACCTAGTAGATATATTAGTTATAACTTAAAATATCTTTAGAATAAATTAAGATATTATTAAGGTATACTATATAAGTAATATCTATTAGGCCTATTAAAGCTCTATTAATATAGGCTTAAAAAGTTACTAGGGTATTTATTAATCTAAATAGTATAATTATATATTTAAAATAATTATATTATATATAAAATACTATCTTCTACTTATTACCTTTATAGATATAAATTTTATAATAAGTATCCTTTAAGTCTAACTTAGTAAATATCTTTATACCTTATAAGTAATTAAGTATTTTACTAATTAAAGGGAAAGGATAATAGTTCTTTACTATTACCTTATTTAACCTATAATAGTTAATATATAGCTATAGGCTACTATCCTTCTTTTATATAAATAAAATAGGAGCCCCCGTATAACTAGTAGACTCTTATATCTAGCCCTTTAACTTAGTATTATCTAGGTAGATATATAGAGTTTCTAACTCCCTTTATAATAAATTATAGATAGGCTTATAAGAAGGTTTATAACTATTTATATTAAAAGCGTAGTCCCTAGGCTTAAATAGGGGTAGTTATCCTACCTCCTTATTTAAAAAGATATTTAAAAAGTTATAAAGACTTTTAAGTAGCTCTAGTACTTTACTATTAGTACTCTAGGTTTCCGCCTAGGATAACCTAGTATAAATAATAGTATAAATTACTAATTTACCTTTAAAGGTATTTATAAACGCTTATAACTCTAAGATAGATATATTAGTAGAGTCTAGTAGGAATTACTACTTTTAACTCCCTAAGTCTACTTATACCCATACTTCTAATAAGGTAGGTATACTAAGAATAATTAATAACCCCTTCTTCTTAATTATATAGAATACGCTAGTATATTAACCTAGCTATCTCTAGCTATTAATAAGATAGTACTCTACCTAGTACGCGTTATAATAATAGACTAACTAACTATTTATCTACTTAGGGATTAATAGCTAATAACCCTCTAGGGGTTTTAAGTTATATTACTTAATAAAGCTCTAAGAGATAGTATTAATCTCTACCCCTATATTTATTAAGAAGTCTATATAGTCCTATATACCTTATATATTAATAGAGCTACTAATATTAATATTATAAACTAATAGTAAATCCCTTTTAACTAGTAAGTACCTTAATATTAAGGTCCTAATAGAGGCGTGCTTCCTTTTTTTAGTTTAATAGTCCCTTTTTTAATAGTATTAATAGGTATTATATTTATATTCCTAGGTATCCTAGGCCTATAATAGTCTCTTTTATAATACCTCTTCTTTTTATAGTTAAAATATATTAACCCTTCCTTAGTATCTAGTAATTTATTATAGCTATTAGTAGGTTAAATACTTCCTATCTTTAAAGAAGGATTAATACCCCTATCTTAACTTCCTTCCCTCTTCTAACCTTTATTCCGCCTATTAGAATAATCCCCTTTTTAGTAATATAATTATTACCTACTATTATTCTAATATAATACCGCTAGTTATTCTCTAATTAAGTAGTAAGGGTAATTAGGCTTTCTTTAATTATAAGAAGGTTTTAATAGTTTATAAGGGCCTTTTAAAGGTCTAGGCGTAACTTTATAAAGAAGTTAATCTACTAATATTCCTCTTAAAAAGGAGGGATTTATAATTTAATCCTACTTAGATATATACTAAAGCTTTATACTAACTAGTTAGGATTCTATTATATATTTAAGTATAACTATACGTTATAAAGCTAGCAGTTTACTAGGTCCTTAATAAAGTTAAGTAAACTAAGTAAAGTACTCTTAAGTAATTACTCTCCCTAATAATATCTTTTTATAATAATCTTATAATTTAGTAGGTTTACCTTTTAAGAATTATATAACTTAAGTAACCTTTATAAACTTAGTTAGGAATTTATTAAGTATTAATTAAAATATAATTTTTATAATATAATTTTTTTTATACTTATATATATTCTTCCCCTTATAAAAGGGTAAGTCCTTAAGCTTTAAGTAGCTCTTAAGGTATCTACTATTAAGCTCTTCTAACTAGCCCTTAATAGACTAACTTAGGGTAAAACTATTAAAGATAGAGCCTACCCTAGGGTCTAATATACCTTATATATTAGTACTCTAATTTAGAGGGTATTAGTTCTTTATTAAGCCTAGTCCTAACCCTTACTATATCCCGCCTAGTAATCCGCTAATAATCTAATATAGATTTAGTATAATTATATCTACTTCTACTTATAATTAAGCTATCTTTTTTTAAATACTTTAAAGCTTTTTTTCCTTTATTAACTACTCTTCTTTAACTTTAGTAGTAGTAATAAGTTTATTAAGTATAATAGTACTAATAAGGGTTTTATTAGAAATTCTATTACTAGGTATATTATTTATTATCTTAATATCTCTTATATTAGACTTTAGTATTATATTAATTTTATTATAATAGACTTCTAATATATTTTTATCTTACTTAGCGTCTAATATCTTTATATTATTATATTATTATAATCCGGACTATCCCCCTTTAGAGGTAGAGAGATTAGAACTATTAGGAATTAAACTAGGAGGCTAGTTCCTAAGGGCTAGAATAGATAGTATAAATTACTAATAAGTAGGTAGTATTATAATAGTAGACTTAATACTCTAGTAACTTTATAATTATAAAAGAACTAATCTCTACCTTCTAAGGAGGTAGAGGGAAGACTATCTAAATACCCCTTAAGAAAGCTACCTAGCCTCTTAGATACCTAGATAAAAGGATATCCGTTAGGATAATAAAAAGCTAAACTACTACTACTAGGATATTACTAGTAAGCCGTAGTCGTACTAACTAGATATATCAAGATATCCTAATAGTAATACTATAATAATATTAATATTAAGAGATTAAGAGTAGAAGATATTAGCTATTTTAATCCTAAGTACTCTAATAAAAAATCTAGTAATACTTAAATTACTAATACTAGAAAATATATTATCTATTATAATATCTATACTTTTATTAGTTAGCTAAAATACCTATCCTACTCTTATAATAAGGCTATTATTATTACTATTATTCTAGAATACCTATATAATATATCTCTTATATAGTATATATTAGAGCTATTAGATCTAGAAAAATTATTACTTAGTACTATAGATCTAGATATATAGTATTCTATACTTATTAATTATTTTAAAATATATATAATATTAGCTATTATATACCTTAATACCTACTTAAAGTTACAGCCTCTATAATATTTAAAATTAGACGCCTAGAGTATAGATATAGTAAATACTCTACTATATAAAGGCTACTAATATAATATTAATATATTAATAGCTATATATCCTTTAGAATTAATTATATTATAAGCTCTATTAATATATACCTAAACTATTACCTTATACCTCTCTTACTTAGTTCCTCAAGTATATTAATAGTAAGACGTCTATCTAGTAAGAAATAGCTAATAAATAATAATTATTCTAGCTATATTATTATTAGTCGCCTTATTAATAAATATAGTAAGGCTACTAAAGATAACTAATAAAAGGCGGAAAAAATAAAGGCTTTTAAGGTAAATTTCTTATAAGGATCTTTATAAGTAATAGTTATACCTTTCTAATAGAGGTAATACCTGATAGTAAGGGTATTTATAAGGATAATAATAGCTATAACTATTTTATTAGCCTTAAAGAAGTTAAATAGTAGGCCTAGTTATTAGCCTAGGTACTAAGATCTCTTATATTTCTTTTAATTCTTTAGATAGCTCCTTATACTATACTATAATAGGTATAGCGCTATAGATCTATATATTTTCTAAAGATATTACTAATTAACTAGAAATCACCTATAAGAAATCTATATAATTATTCTAGATCTACTAAGGCCTCCTAATAGTAATATTAGAAATATACTTATAATAACTACATATATAATTATACTAAAGAGGACTATAAGTATATAGGTAATAACTCTAATTAATTAGGATAAGTATACTATTATTATATTACTATTACTATATAGATAGTAGGGATACTATTATTTTTTCTTTTAATAGGTAATTATTATAGTCTAATCTAAGATTATATAACTAATTATATAACTAAGGCTTAGTATATATATATCCTATTTATATCCTTCTTAAATAGTTTATTATTTATATTTATATTATTTATTATATCTATATATCTACATCTTTATTCCTAATAGATACCTTATATATAGGTTATAACCTTTTAAAATAGTAGGAGTAGAATACTTAATTAATTTATTTAAGATTATAAGAGTATCTATCTATATATACTAAGACTTTATACTTAGTTATCTTAATAAATCTTCCTTACTAAGAGTATATTTTAATAGTAAAGACTTATAATCGCGACTATATAATAATATAGATAGCTGTAACGCACGGATATTAAAGGTAAACTAAGCCTGTAAGATAATTAATATTATTAGGCCTTAAGAATAACGCGAAATATTTAAGGCTAATATAAATTAAACTCTCTAATAATAGCGGGCTAACCCGTTTATGGCGCAGTAAGTACTTAGGGTTAAAAACTAAATTAACTATAAGAGTAGGTATATTTTAAGCCTCGATCTAAACGAAGGAGCAAAGATCACAAAGCGACAGCATGAAAGTCGCAAGGAAGCTGACGCGCAGGGATGACTTAAAGAAGTCTAGGAGACGGTTCGAGGACATCCCTGCTCAGCTGGTAGGTCGTTCGCCTCGAGCCCGCATTGAGATACGATAGGGACCAATTGAAAAGTAATGTTTTTAAGCGGGTAAGCATAATCAAAGCAAACGACCACAGAACAGATTCATACGGTAAGCTTCCGAATGGATGGCAAGCCTCTGTTGGATTTTCATTGCACGAATGTAGCTGGCTGTTAGTTGTCATCCTTTCGTCCGTATCGGATCCGGCAGGATAACCGGACAGCACAGCATGCCGAGTTGGGATATGACGGCGGGCCGCATAGAAGTGGAATCGGCGAGAAAGAAGCAGTGTTTTAATGACTTTCATATCCACAACATTGCTAGTGTATATTATAATTTTGTTGTTCCAATGATATCTAGTTGTTGAAATTGTGCAAGCTGATATCCTGATTGGTTGGAGTAGCCAAAGAATGTGCCTTTTCCATTTCTAACCTTGCTACGGCTTGGCTCAGCTCTTTTTCCACTTTTGTACCGTTGACGGTATGTGTCTCTGCTTCCAGAATCTTTGGTTTCTTGTTTCCGCCACGGAGCCGCTCGAGGTGTTCGAAGTACCCGTCGGGGACGCCGGTAACGTAGCAGCCTGAGAAAACCCCTGATTCAAAATCGCAATCTCGACCTCGTGGCGAGAGTTCGGCGCACGCAGCCACAAGATCAGGCAGCGTTTGGTAGATAACCATATCGGCGCCGATTGCTGTAGCAACCTCAGCCGGAGTCTTAGAGTATGCAATGAGCTCGTCCGAGATTGCAAGGTCGACCCTGTTTGAGTTGTTATCTGACATTCTATTGGAGGATTGATGTACTGCTAGATGTGGCCCAGCTATCATCTTTGCGACTTGCAATTAGAGCTTTCATACGAAACAGTGGCACTAACCCATAAATATGACTATGTCGAACAGGAGGCGAAGCAGACGCAAAGATGATAGACTTTGCGCCTGCTTCCCGCGCCATTAAGCAGATCTCGAGGCTAGTATTACCTCTTACGATACTGTCGTCGACGAGGAGCACGGTTCTGTCTTTGAACTCGGCGGACATGGCATTCAATTTTCTTCGCACACCTGACCTGCGGAGTCGTTGTGAGCTCATCAAGAAAGTTCTGAATATGTAACGGTTCTGGTTCAATCAGTCACATACATTGAAGGCACTATAGATTGCTTACCTTCACAAAGCCACTTACAAGCTCCTTATCTAGGTGCTTCGCGACCGCACGAGCAGACGTATTCGAGGTCTCTGGTATCGGAATTACAACGTCTACCTGCGCAAGTCTTTCAGGCCCCAACTCGACTTTGATGGTTGCAGCTAGTTTTTCGCCCATCCTGAATCGAGCATTCTCCACACTGATACCGTCTGCTAGAGAGTAAGTATCGATTTGCGGTTGCGTTGTATGAACCTACCAATGATTGAGTCAGGTCGTGCAAAGTACAGGTACTTGAGCTAGCGTGAGCAATGGCATTGGATATGCAAGAAGGCGGCTTGCCTCAAAGATATCAGGAGTATAGCTTGCCGCAGGTTGTACTTGCCGGAACTGTGGCTCCGAACCTTTGACGATAATCACGGCCTCGCCAGGCAATACATCTCGAATGTCTTCGGGACGGCACCCAAAAAACTCCAGGGCCACGCTTTCCGAGGCAATCATATAGTCTGTGCCTCCTTCAACTTTCCGGGAGCCAATGACTATAGGTCTGATGCCGTATGGGTCCCGGAAGCCCATGAGCCCCAATCCTGCAATCATCGTCGTGCAAGCCCAGCTACCTTTGCATTTCCTATATGTTCTTTCCAAGCTGTTGAAGCAATCTTCCGCATTGACTCTAGCCTTCCCGCTCTCGTTCAACTCGTTTGCGAAAATGTTGAGAAGTATCTCCGAATCGGAGTCCGTATTGATGTGACGATGTGCTTCTTGATCCAAGAATGATTTGAGAGGTATTGAGTTCAAAAGATTGCCATTGTCTGGTTCCGCTTCGGAGTCAGTCATGTCCAATCACGTAGGTGGTCAACGTCTTGAAAGAACGCATGAGTCCGTCTTTGATGGGAATGACGAACGACTTATGCAGATTCCATACGGTGAATTGACGAATAGAGGTTGTGCTTCCGAGCCAGAAGCCGACCCCATCGTAGGATATCGAAGATGGCCGACCCCCATGAAGCCTGGCAGCTCCGCGATCCGCTCTCCGTCGTTGAAAACCTTGGTGGCTAAGCCATTGCCCTTGCATTGATAGATGCGTCCGCCAGACCCGCAAGTGGCAATGCCACATGCATCCTGCCCACGGTGCTGAAGGAGGTAGAGGGCATCATGCAGGTCTGCCGCTGCTGAGCATGAGGAAGTGTCCGCGTGGATCACTGCGACAATCCCACACATTTTCCGAGATCCCTTTCGTTAAAAAGGTTGTGTTATGAGGACTGCTTGGTGAAGGTGATGTATCAGAACGATTGAGCAGTCGAGAAAGCCATATTCTATCTGTATCACGATACATGGGGTGGCACGGATAACTAAAGATCACAATTGTTACATGAAAGCGCTCATCGGATATAAGGATGAGATTTCATGCAGTAGCGCAAGATATTGATAAGATTAGATCAATTACTTGCAGATACCCGAGCTAGTCTGTACACGCTCTAGTCAATCGTGGGGTGGCGCCTCAGCTAAGCTAGGACCCATCAGGTAAGCCTCGGCGGCTAAGGCTTAGCGGTTCAGATCCAATATCTGAACGCGCTAAGATCTACGATCCTAGCGCCCTTCGTCTGGAGTCCCCTATTCAACTTGTTAGTTATGTCTTCACTTATCGTTGAGATCTGACATATCAAGCGGCAATGGATGCGTCACTATAGATAATATTCGACGTACATTTCATGTGGAATTGTCTCGACTACGCGCGTGTGGAGAACAAAGACCAAGTTCAGAGGGAAATTAATACACGTACTGCAAGACTTGGCGACACACGAGAGCCAACCAAAGCTGAACTAGTTACAATAGATATTTGGACGATCATTACGATGATGTCAATGAGTGCTGAATGCCCTACAAATAATTCCATATCCAACTGGAAATTTTCAAGATAACCCAAAGTACCTACGCCTTATTGTATACTACCTTGTGAGTGATCTAAGAGCCAGAATGAGCATTCACCGTATCGCCAAGATGTCACTCAGTCCCCTTCGCCTTCCAGCCTACAACCTCATCTCACATATCCCAAGACGAGCAATAAGCACCACAATCCGCGGAATGGCAGCAAATACCAATCGCTCAGAAGCTGGCCAGGTCATCTCTGAAGTTTCGAAGCAAGAAGGCGGAACATACAAGGGTAAGATGCCTTTACAAACTCCCCTCCCTTCGCCAGGCTGCACGATCTAATTGAAACCCTGTAGGGTCCACTGCCGCCCAAATGCAATCCCAATTGACGAAAGAAGGCAATCTCGGATCCGCCAATGGCCAAGGTGGCCCTTCGCAGACACTGTCAACGGACAACAGCATCCCTCCAGCTCAGCAGAGCCAGCTCGATCGCGAGGCTAATTTTGCTGAAGCCGCGGACAAGATTGGCACGAAGATGGCCGCGGATCCGGAGAGCGTGACCAAGGCTGATGGGGATCTGCTACACTCGAGGGAGACGAAGGCGTTTGGAGCCACGGAGAAGGGTGGCATTGCCAGCCAGGCTCAGAGCTTGGCCAGCGAGAACGCTGGGGACAAGCAGTAAGAGGGAGCATAAGCACTCGGTGGAGACTCGGCATCAGGTCTGTACATTGATATGGCATCGCATTGCGTGGCACTCTCTGCTTCTTGAGATAACATTGTACACGAGCTATATTCACAATAGAAGAACGTTACCCATAAGGACCATCCCATCGGGTTTCGGACCATCACAATTGTCATTTGTATTCTTGAAGATAAAGGATAGACTATTGTTTTGTTGGAGTCAAAGCACAAAGACTTGAGGTATAATTTGGACAAAGCATTGACTAGAGACACAACTATAACATAATCATTTCATAGCCTTTGGCAACCGATCTGAGTTTCCTGTCCAATTTTATTCACATTCAAACATATCATCAGTCCATCGTATATATCGGGACAGCGAGGCTCACAGCATCAACTTCCAACCTACAGAAATGTGCACTACGTTTGTTCACAAATGTCCCCGGTGCCCTCCTCCCCACCACACCCACACCACCATCCACTGCTCCCAAAACATCGATCCGAGACTCTCACCTTGTTGCCAAGTGCAGATCATCGAGACGATTCCCCTTCACGAGCTTTGCGACAACTGCTACGAACAAGAGGTATCGATGCGCACCATCGATCTCGCGGTCGAGGAGGCCATGTTCATGGAGCAGCAAGATAGGTGTGGATGGACGGCTACGCGGAGGCTTCAAGAGCGTGCAGAGTTTAGAGCGCGAAGGATGGAGCGATCGGTGGAGAGTAAAGGTTAGTGAAGTGTGTCTTACTGAGTTTTGTTCCGATATGCTCTGTACTGGCGTGGAAGAGGAGAGAGAATCCGAGGAAAGCGACGGGTGCGTCCTCTTATGTCTCTTTTCTCAAATCACCGGGTGAAAGTCAATCATTGTCCCCTTCTATTCCTGCTCCTGCGAGCGCTGTTCCCACCATTGTAGAGTCCGGTTGAATGTAGACAGCTGAGTCTGGTTGAGACTCATAGTATTAGTATGGCACAACGCCATAAGGGAAGACATTCGAAATCATTTGGTGGCAATCACGAATCCCTAACAAAGTCACGGGATATAGAAACCTGTTGTAATTGATAGGATACCTGTAATACTTGCCTGTCTCCTAGAGAGCGTGATCTTGATAAAAGGTATCGACTCGACTGCGGATGCTTTGACCTGTTTACAGTGGGTGACCCACCCGCAGAAGCTTTAATCTCTCATCTTCTTCGTGCTCGTCGTCTTGGAGCCAAGGACGAAATTTGATGAGCGAGATGTTCAGCATCAACCTCGAAGTGAACTAGATAGTTCATGGGTAAATTCTAAGACACTAATAATATTCCGCTCAGGTACGGCCACAGACCCTAGCTGTGCGCCCGCGTACAAAGACTTCTATGAGCGAGTCCATTGCAGGAAATTCAGAGTCATTCAAAGAACTGTATAATTTAGAATGGACGTCTGGTGTCGTCTACGGCGTATATCGAAAGGCGAGGCTACCCTAACTTCATTCATGCTAGTGCTTGGCGCCTTAGGAGCGCTTGCTGTTGTAGGTTAGCTTAGTATCTTAGCGCGACCATTGATATCTCTCCGACATCTCTCCTTCCTTACTTCGCTTTCGAACAAATAAAAGCAACCCGTGATGACACCGGTGGGACTCCGCCTGATACAATGGAGTATGCAAGGAAACTTTTGCAATTGAGGCGGAGGGTTAACCATCCCTAGGCGTTATTAATTAAAGAATATCGTTGGCTTCAAATGCCTATCTGAGTGTAGAATATGCATAAGAGAACGATAATCAAAGTGGAAAGGCTAGAGGAAAAGGTCGATAACTAACTAACGCTTTACCTACTTGAATATGAATCGCGGGTACGTTGACTGCATTTGAGAACGACCACCCGGTGATCGACCCAGCCAATGATCACTTCTTTTGGACTCGGTCTTATCGAGTCCGAGAATAGATAGTGATGATCTGCGGCTGATGAATGGCCACGATACAGAAACGGGTTTCTGAGGTATTGCTATGGGGGCGGGTCAAGGCTAATGCTCCTGTGCATGTACCAAATATTTTACACGCAGTACTATTCTGACGTTGTATCATTTATATATTGCGCGGTCTGCCGACATAAGCCATTTCTAGGGGAAGTAGAGAAGTATCTAACGATAGAGGGACGATTTATGCAATAATCCTCGTTCGTCACGATGACAGCGGCATAACCTATCCACGACCTTTGCTGGAACCGATTATTCCTTAGCTATATATCATGGCAAAAGTGGAAGGCGCTAGAGCGCGAGATCAGGTTTACTATTAGTGGAATGATGTCTCTCGAGGGCTGGAACAACCTTGATATCCTCATGGACATATTGAAATATCCTGCATGACATATTTGTCTACATTTCATTGTCAATGGAAGTCGATACGGATCGTCTTGGTCTAGAATCTATTCTAAGACCACGCACCTGTTGCAACTTGCAATGGAATTAATGGCAAACCTTGGAATGAGGAAAGCACTGCCCAAAGAGCCGCCGCAATAGCTGACGGGCTTGGAATCTCAAGGTTGCCGCGAATCCTTCAACTCGTTGGCACGCACGATGGAAGAGTAAAGAGTTGGGCTTGGGTACTGGCTTGGGTACTGGCTTGTTGGCTTGGGTACTGGCTTGTCAGTCATTACAATGTAAGAGTTCCTTTCCTGTTAGCACCGTCACCGGAGACAGCCTCACGTATAACAAACTCCTTTCCTATCTTCAGACCTCGAAAAGTCAAGTCTCTACCTTGAATTCCATGAATGACGCAAATCTTCAAATGCTAGCAGAAAGCCGATAGCACTCGGCCGATATATTCTTTTCGGCTTGCTCGTCTGCATATGATCGTAAGAAAGACATCTTGAGCGTCATGGCACGACAGCATTTCTGTTACTTTCAGCTTCACCACATTTGCATTGCGGGATGGTCCGATGTTTCGCGCGATGCTGGGATAGAAGGTGGATATAGTGGCGTAAGTGAAGCCTGCCGCTGGCATTCATGGTAGGGGTTGACCTGACCCGAGGCATCAGTTGCTCACTTCAACCCCTGAATAGCGAATCCTATGTTTCAGCAATTCAAGCACAGATCGGTATTGAGGGCTCGCAGTAAAACACACTCAAAAGGCAAGCATATGACGGTGCTCGGGGTCTGAAAGGTGATTAAAAGTTGCAATAACATCGAGCTTTATCGTTGGAGCTTCGTTCCTCCTTTCAACACGAATGACGAGAAAAACTTTTACGTATGGATTTTCACACGAACTTTCGGACATAATGCACTCCCCCTCACGTTTGATAAGTTTCGAATCTAGTAAGTGCGCAAACATCCAAAAAAAATTATATATATACATAAGTTACGCTGGGAGAGTACCTCCATGAAGATGGGTAGTATCAATACTACCCGCAAGTAAAAGACCTTCGTCAGACAGTAAATCATCTTCCCAACCGTGGTATGCCTCTTGTCTCCCTAATTGCCAATCATATTACTAATTCTAATCTGCAGATTTCCTGATCCTGGATCGAAACCTCGCTAGCCGAACAAGACGACCTGCGCCTGTGCTTGAAAGTTCTCCCTTCTGAACTAGGTACCCGGGCATCATTATCTAGAAAGAGCTGCATACTCTCTCCGATATGCCAAAACGAACATATTGTCATAGAATGATAACACTTCTTGCTGCTTCCACCATGCTATTCTCAGGACTATATGTGCTTCAACTGGCCTTCTCGGAAGGATATTTAGCGCTAGATACGATGGCTGTGATACACTGACGTTGACAAACCAATTGCTTGTCTCCAACACAGTGGCAGTCCTCCCACGCCGGTTATTCGGATCTTTTGGACTTCCACGTGGTCTACCCTAGCAACACCAAGGCTGGCAGTTGATTGGCGATAGCAAGTGTTCTGTTGAGCGCTAAGGTATGGTACCCTGGGACTAATCCGCAGGGTACCTAGTAACGAATATAAGTCCTCTTAACACTACCATGAGGCATTAACGGGTAGCCACCTGATCACAAAGACCCTTCTAGATGCAGGTTACCTTCATGCACGGCTTCTTATTTTTTTCAAATTGTCGAAGTGGCTGGTGTTTGAAACTTCAAAGCATAACATGATGGTTCATCAACACTCTAACAATTTCATACGCCGAGCCGCAGGATAACATTCGAATCACGTGGAAGCCCAAAGCGGTATGCGGACCAGCCTCCTCACTTCTCAGGTGACGTATCGTGAGAAAAATCTGCATCAACACTCCAGTCCATTCGGAGCAGCAACATATCTTCTTTGTTAAGCAACGACCGACACTCAACCAACGATACAAATATCGACACGAATACTTCCATACATCTCATCCTAGTATTTCCAGCCCTGCTACAGCCTTTCACCTTTACTTTACAATCTGGGTCCCAGACATCACCTTACTTGCTTCCTCAACGGCAGGCGTTTGATCGTTCATACCTTGTCAAGATGGACCGAATTCTCCAGCAATTCCGAGCAGAGCCTTTCTGGTTTGCATTCAAAGCCGTTGGCGCTGCTGTCGGCTTGATCTGCCTGCAACAGACTGGCTTCATTTCCTCGAACCTTGTGGTATACAAGGGCTCTTTCCATCCTTACACCCCGCCAACATCTCCGCCAGTCCCAACATCAATGGTGGTGAAGATTGCCGTAGATCCACTAGAACCACATCCTGACTATAGCGACTTGCACAGCATTTACTCCTTTCTGAACGATACCTCGAGTATCGTAGCCTACCAGCAGGCCAATGTCTCGGGCACCATTGTGAATATGTTGGTAACCGCGAATTCATCGACTCACTGCTTTCCGATGAATTCCGCTGCGACGAAGGGAGCCAGTACAGCTTTCCTACCCTCGCGAATGATGACTTGGCTCATCTCTACCGGAAATGATGTACTGAGATTCATGCTCCGAAGACTAGCGGATCTCGTCTTTTTTCACAATATAAGCATGAGCACTGTGTACATGGTGAATATCGCCATCCCACTGACAGTCATCGCTGCATTTGTTGGGTACCACGGGTACCTAGGAGTTCACCATGTCAGTGAGATCTACAGAGCAAACGCCAAGCTTGCCGAAATAGCGAGGGACACGGAAGCTCAGATCGTCAAACTGGATGAGGCGTTTCTGCTCTATATTGATGAGGTCGCTATGCTTGAGCAAAGAGCGATGAGGGCCGAAGAGGCGAGAGAAAAACTGCAGCAGCAGTATGCTGAAGCTTCACTGCTCAAAGGTGAAGAACTCCATCAATGTCATTAAATTAGTGTACGTTGCTAATCTTCGCATAGATGCATCAGACAAGGAAGCAAATATAGCTTGGGAGGAAGCGAATAGCGCTAAGACTGCCTTGGAAGAGGCAGCAAAAGCCCTTGCAACGGCTAGAAAAGAGACGGACAACGCGAAGGAGGAGATCGAAACGGCCAGGAATAAAGCTGCCGCCGATGCCGGAGAGGCCGACAACAAGACTACCGAGTTAAGTGATAGGGCCAACAAACAGCGAGACACGATCACCAGCCTCCGAAGGGACAATTCGGCATTGCAGACTGATCTTCAGCAAGCGCGTACAGAGGCTACCACCGCAGCAAAGACATCTAAGAGTAGTATTTCGCAGAAAGATGCGGAGAAATTGCGAGCGCAGGTACGAGACAAGGATGAGCTTCTTAAATCGCAGGGGAACAACACCGCCAACCTCCAAAAGAAATTGGGCTTGCTCAAAGAGCGAATACGAAACTCGAGCCCCGAGGCTTTAGAGACGCTTCAGGACCTGATGGAGAATGAGCATCGGCTCCACATAGCAGCTGTGGACAAATGTACAAACCTGGAAGCCGAGATTACCAGGACCCGTGAAGCTGAGGTAGATGCCAGAATGCAAATTGCGGAGACCATCAGAAGCCTTGAAGCAGCTGAACACAACGCTGCACAGCTAGAGGCTGAGAAGATACAGCAAGCTGATGCTGAGACCCGCATCAAGGAGAACTTGACGACGCAAGCCGATAAGGCTGTGAAGAGCCAGAAGGTAGCCGAAGACACGGCCAGACGGCTACAGGCGGAGCTGGCTCAGCAGGCCGAGACGGAGGCCGAAGCGCTGAGAACATTGACGATCCAAGTTGAGGAAGGGGTTGAGTTTCGAAATGCGGCCGAAGAGAAGATCGCTGTGCTTGAGGCCGAGATGGCGAAAGTCAACGATCTATCGAAAACCCAGGTCGAAGAAGCAGTCGATATCCAGAAGACAACCCAGGCAAAGCATGCATCGCTAGAGGCTGAAAAGGCACAGGAAGCTGAAGCAGGAGCTGATGCCACGAGACAGTTGGAGGAGAAGCTCGATGCTAGCAATCGACTCTTGGCTGAGCTGAAGGGCGAAATGGAAGAGATGGATACCGATTTTCATAAATCAGTGGATCGATTTGAGGACGTACAAGCGGCGAAGGATGAGTCCATCAAAGCACTTAAGACTCAGATCCGAAACTTGAAATCACCCTCACCATGGTCGGACGAGGAGGCATCGACGAGTCCACAAGGTATGGAAGAGCCGCCAGAGCGGCCCGCAGTACGATTACCAGCGACGAGGTCTGCATCTACAACCACCAATGGCGAGGATATGGACGGACGCGACCTTGGGTTCTCCATCAAAGGCGCGGCTGGGAAGGCCAAATCCATTAGCTCCTCTACAGACTCCCAAGACTCTGAGGCTCAGGATGTCGTCGAGAAAGGACACAAAAACCTCGCTCAACGCTCGTCTCCTGCAGCCAAGATATGCCTATGCGACAATTGCGGCAGGAAGCACTCGCCCCCATGCAAGTACACAGACTCTACCAGCACTCAGAACAACATCAGCAATCCACCAGCCACACCTTCAGTAGGACCACCGATTCAGCGAGGCGAACAACCACCAGCACAGCTTCCAGCAACAACACCAACCTCTGCGATTGATACCTCGCGAATCCAAGGTCCGCAGCAAGGAGTCTACGGCGCGCATCGCTATACGGCACCCGGTCTAGCACCGATCCGTCCAAATCCAAGTGGTTTCGTACCACTACCCGCTGCTCACCGACCTGGACCATCGAGCCGACGGGGAAGAGGAAGAGGCGGACAGGGACAAGATGGACGGCTTTCGGTCGCGGAGTCTTTTCGGAGACAGATGAGGGGGTTGGGGAGGTCGTGATGGGTTGTGTTGGGTATGGAAAGAAGATAGTTGAGGGCGAGGGAGCCGGATAGGGACCGGGCAAGAGATGGGATATGCTGATATGAGAGGGTGAACTACTCGGAAGTGAGTTTTCTAGATAGGAGACGAGTTTACTGATTGGAATGGACGTGAAGGTTGAAGGAGCCGGATGGGGACCGGGCAAGAGAAGGATAGGATAGGATACCGAATAGAAAGAGACATCGAAAGAGCAAGTTTCTATGCTCTGGGTAATGCGTCCACCAGGATCGGAATGGAGGGGGTTGAGGTGGTGTTTGCGAATATATATGATCGTGTATGCGTGGCGATATGCGGTTGATAGGCTTGAAAGACATAGCTGGTTGAATTAGTGCATTGTTCATAGATTCGAAGTGATACTTATGAGAGATAAAGACTTGGCATTTAACTGCCTCGAAACACGTACATCATAAACATAAGCTACCTTACTCATACAGCGCCAACAAGTAGAGAAGACTCATCATTCATCATCACTATCCTCCAGCACCCCCACTCGCCCTCTCCTCCTCGCCGTCGAGACTGGCCCAGCATCACTTTCGTCATCATCGTCGTTGCCAGACACCAACGCCAATGTCGATATCTTAGTCGTACTATCCTGCAATGACGGGAGACCGATCTGTAGATCATCTGTTGCTTTGGAAAGCGACAGACCATCCAACGGCGGTGAAGAAAGCGGCGTGTCCTCGTTTCCAGACTGGGAGCTATCATCGCGTCGCCCTTGGGATCGTGGCGGCGACGAGACATTGCCCATTTCTGCGTCAACGTCGTCATCGGTCAAGTCGAGGCTCTCTTTCCGACTTTTCCTCCACGGCTCCACTTCTTCATCATCGCGTTCTTTCCTCTTCTTGCGCGTCTTCGTAGAGCCCGCAGCGTCGCTTTTTCGCTTCGTAGACTTCACGGTTGGCTTAATCTTTTCACCTTCTACTATTCTGGAGATTCTTCCTGCCATTAATGCCTCCCGGACCCTTTCACCCTGGCCTTTTCTCCTTGCTTCTTCTCTGGCGAAGAAGGCTCGATCTCGTTCCTCGTCACTCTCGTCGTCACTGTCTTTTACGAATTCTGCGCTTTTGATCTTCCATCGCTTCTCTAGATCTGCTTTCTCTCTTGCCTGGCGTCTTTCTTCTCTTGTCTTGTCATCGATGCCGCCTTCGTTGTCAGATTCAACACTATGGCGTTTCCGGCGTTTCTTCTTGAGTGCGCTGAGGGCTTTCTCGTGTGGATTGGCTTTGTTCGTAGGGCCACCGGGTGGGAAGAGAAAATCCTCCTGCATATTAGTGTCGCTATCTATGCCATCGCCATCGGAATCATCGTCGTATTCGGCACGCTTGGCATGTTCGGTAGGCTTCCGTCGAAGCATTTCCTCGGCCGTCACTGGATCGTTCTCACCGTACTCGAAAACAGGATTCTTACGATGCTGCTCGACGATGTCGTGTTTATGACGAAGATCTGCAGATGATATGGAGGAGGGTATGATCCACGTAGCACCAGGCTCGTCGTCAATACCCAGACGTTCGAAGCCGGAGAGAGTCATCAAGAGGCGAAGTTTCGCGTCTTTGAACATAGCCACGCCTGTGGAATCGCTATCCGGTGTGACGACAATGGATGGTGCATTAGAGGCGCTCTCAACAAGCTCAGGCTGATCTACAGAAGCATCCGGTTGGGGTGATGTTGGCCGTGCTGATGCTTCGACTTCCCAGCTCTGGCGCTCATCGGCCGCTGAACCCAGAGTTTTGATGACCCAATCGATCAATTCAAGGTTGTCGTCGTGGAGAGCGGCTACTGCGATTCCAATTTGTTCTTCGATCGTCATTGAGCCGCGAACCTCCAATGTTGTAGGTGGTCTAGGTTTGGAAGAGACCGTCTGTTTCTCATACCCGTATTCGAGGTAGAACGTGGTCGAATTGATTTTGCTGAAAAGGAGCTCTACGGCCAATTCCGGTCTCTCATCGAGCTTTTTGATCATTCTTCTGATCAGCTGTGTGACCAACTCATCCCATTCCTTGTACGTAGGGCCTACTGGATTGAGCCCTTCAGGACCTTTAGTCATCTTGGTCAATAGAGCGATGATATCGAGTCGGAAAAGCATTACACTGAGGTCTTGTTTGAAGGCAACACGGTAGAAAAACCGATGCGCACGCTTCAGCTGCTCCATGTCCAGGTCGACGTAGTATCTCGCAAAAGCAACAAAGGTATCGATACACGCCTGTGTCATGAATTTGTTCGAGAAGCGAGTGAAGTCAAACTTCCGTTCTTTTGACACTCGCTCTGCCTCTTGCATATCTTCCATTTCCGAAATTTGGTCTTCATCATCGTCGTTGGTTTCGCCTCGTTGTTTTGCGGCCGCTCTCTTCGACTTTCGAGCTCGTCGCTTGGATCGAACCTGCAGATCCACGTTTACTCGCGAATATCGCTCAAGCATACGCAGGAAGACATGCGAGAGCTCAGTACAGGAGTCTAGATAGCCAAAGCCTTGGTCCTTGTAACCTCGAAGGATGGCAATGATTCGATCGTGGGTAGATTCTTCGTAAAAGATGCGATTTTGTATGTTCTCTGCGATTTCCTGATCCTCTTCTAGCGGCGATTCAGACATATCTTGGACGATCAGTAGGATTTGTGTGAAGCATCGTATGCCCGCATGAACTTCTCGCCAAGACTTCAATTCGAGAGCATTCTGCATGAAGCGATTGAGGAGGATGAAGGACTCCTGATTCAAGACGGTCGCGATCAGTCCAAAGCTATCGGGTTCGAAAGTCTCAGCAATCTTCTTATCGTTCGTCTCCTTCTCCGCTTCCTTCTTGGTCCTTCGACGAACACGTTCGGCTTGCAAGAACCACGAGACCAGGTAGAAGAACTGTTGTTGGTGAGCTTCAAGTACTCGCTCGGCCTCCCGTTCGATGGCTCGGCGAATATGATTGAACAAAGGATTGAAGCTGGAATCAAGAAATTCTTCCACAAAAGCCCGAAGACGCGTAGTGGCTGATTCACTTAGTGGAACCTGCATATCGAAGCGGTCATATGTAGGCTCCTCGTTTTTGAGCTTTTGCTTAGGCTTGTTCCACTTTTTTGACTGGTCCATCTTCGACAGTGTTTGCTCACCATCCTTCAAAACGTCTTGACCTGAGACCGTAGAGACTTTCCCAGGACCATCTCGTTCTACCCAGATCATGGTCCCAAATCGATTGTGCCTGGTAGGTGCGTTCTTGGTGTAACCTCTATGCATGCCAGCCTCTTGCGCTAACAGAGATTTGAGCTCGTCACCGTTTAGCAATCTCAATTGCTTCTTATCCATGAACAATCTCTCCACGTCCACGCCCTTCAAAAGATGGAAGAGTATCTCCATGATCACGATGTCTTGGGTGTTGAAGTCTTCTCCCATATTTGAAGAAATTGTGAGAAGCAGCGCCAGTACATCTTGGCAATGGAAAGCTTCTACGGTTGCAGATCTCGAGATTTCACTTTCCTTCCCCTCGCTTCGCAAGTTTAGCGAAGGAGATATCATGACCACGTTTCTGAAAAAGTACAACAGGAGCTTGATGATCCCTTCATCTCGTGGGCCTCGTTCCCCAACTGCAAGAGCCATGGAGGGCAGCCCAACTCTTACGGCCATTCGAAGTATGGAGGCGGAATCGTGTTCGAGTATAGCGTGCTTGTAGTATGCTTGGGCAAACTGTAGGTATGGAATGTGGCGATGATGATTGACTGTCATCTGCATATCGATTTTTTCGATGGGCCATGTCAAGGGTACCAGAAGCTCCAGACAGGCTAATGCCACTTTCAACTTGATTCTGTCCTCTGTCGCTGCCTGCGGCCATGCGGCCAGAATTTCCAGCAAATCCCCCTTGACCAGATTCGCTTCTGCAAGACATCGAGCCACATCCAGCCGGTTTGACTTCTCGTCATGTAATTTCAACCATTTTTTGAGATCTTTGAGACAGGCCAAAGCATCGTCTCCAAGAACATAAGAGCCATGCTCACCGGCGCCCGTCCCTCCGAGCTATTGCCGAATCAGTCGTGGCCGTGATTGTTGAGGAAGAATGCATACCGCGGACACGAGACTGTAGACATAGGCACGGACTTCAGGGTCTACAAGATCTGGCGGGTCCTGAAGACCTTCACCAGAATCCATGCCGGTCTCACTGAGTATACGCTGTGAAGTCAAGACCTTTGCATATTGAAGATAACCTCAGACGCGTCCGGAGACGCGACGGACCGTGACAGCCGAGGTTCGACGATCCCTGCTAGCGTCAACTTCGACTCGGTAAATCCCGTCTTTACATTCACTCCGTTGTTGTCCAGTCTATGAACATCCAGGTACTCCTAGAGTAGCTACACGACCGGTCATGGCTTCCCCCTTGCGTGCCGGAAGGCAAATAAGCAGCTTGGCCAGCAATGCTGGCAGACGATCTCTCAGCACAACCACCAGACATGCTGCTGCCGCGGAGGTCAAGAGATTGGGTGTTATAGGAGCCGGGCAGATGGCAAGTCTCGCAAGATGAAAGCACCATTGGTGGAGTCGGATTCCACTGATTCGAGGAGATCAGGGTCTTGGTATAGCTCTCGTAGCAGCCCAAAAAGCCAAAGTACCGGTCACTCTAGTGGATACCTCGCAGGCCTCTCTTGACAAGGGAATACAATTTGCTGGTACATGATGCAGACCTACAAATTGCATCACAATGTGGCTGATTCCTTGTCCAGAGAAGCTGCTAGCTAAAGACGTTTCCAAACAACGCATCTCTCAATCCGATGCAGATGCTGCGCGTTCCCTCCTCTCTCCTACAACTAAAATGGATGACCTTTCAGAAGTTGATTTTGTCATCGAAGCCGTGCCAGAGATACCTTCTCTGAAGACCGAGATATTCTCCCAGCTGGCAAAGATCGCTCCCTCTCATGCTATCCTTGCCACAAATACCTCCTCTATTTCGATTACCAAAATAGCGGCAGCAACAACTCCACCCAGTAATCCCACAGACTTGAGTGCGGCATCTCGTGTCATAAGTACGCATTTTATGAATCCTGTGCCCATACAGAAAGGAGTGGAAATCATAAGTGGACTGCAAACCTCGCCAGAAACACGAGAGACTGCCATCGAATTCTGTAAAAGGATGGGCAAGATCCCTTCGCAATCTGCCGACTCGCCCGGCTTCCTCGCCAATCGAATTCTGATGCCGTATATCAACGAAGCAATTATATGTTTGGAGACGGGAGTGGGGACGAAAGAGGACATTGACAACATAATGAAGAATGGAACTAATGTTCCAATGGGACCGTTGCAGCTGGCAGACTTCATCGGTATCGACACATGTTTAGCCATCATGAAAGTGTTACACGAAGAGACTGGCGATGGAAAGTACCGTCCGGCTGTGTTGCTGAGGAAGATGGTGGACGCGGGATGGGTGGGTAAGAAATGTGGGAAAGGGTTTTACGATTACTGAACTTTACCAATTCACTCTTGTGTTGCAACACTCCAGACAATCATTCTCACACTGCCTATCATTGATCTTCGACCGAACTTAGGCCATACCCTGGCGGAGAATCCCCTGCATCCGCTGTAACGCATCCACCCTAACACATCCAGCTCGAGCTTGCCTTATATTCTAATTCGCTTGACCCAATTCTTCTACATTGCAGTGGAACATGGAACAGCTCATCTGCCGTAATACTACTGCAGAATGACAGTAGCAGATACCGAGGACCTTCGCCATTGCCACCAGAAACGCATCTCTGACAGGCAGCCCGGCCGAGCACCCTCCTTTTCTCCTTCACTTACGCGCAGATTTATTCTCCATAACATCTTTCCCCCATCTCCTCTTCTCTTCAAGCGTCCCACAGTAAATTGGCTCCTTATGCCAGTAATCTCTGGGATCATTTCAATACAATCATTAAGAAAAAATGACTCTCATCGCCGATGACACAAGTCGCCGTTCTCAGACGCAGGTGCCGCCTTTCATCGAGATTTTGGAGAGTTGACGTCCGGGACTTCTTATCCGCTTTGGCGGATCTACCTACTTTTCGTTGTATACAAGCTATATCAAACAACGGGACTACCATTAGCCTTGCTCAATGTGGTGATCTGCAAGCCGCAGAGTGATTCCAGCATCATCATGTTGCCACGATGACCAATACTATACTGACTTCCTGAGGTAGCTTGCTTGCATGAAGTGTACGAAGTGGTACGTGATCTGAAAATAGCAATGCGACTAGACGAGGGAGAAGGGATTTGAAAGGTAGACTCTTATATAGAAAGGAGATTAGATGCTGACAAGCCCAATCTCCAAAATCACGTCCACCACCCAACGAAAAAGGACAGTTGTGGAAGTATCACAGCGTAACTGTTTGTCCAATAGCATATGGCTAGATGACGATCATAAACAGATGCTGGCGAGAGCTAAGGATATGGTGAGGAGTTTTTGTAGTGTTGCTGAGACAGGATGAGAGTCAAGCTTGGATTAACGGAACTGGAGTGATCGGTGTCATTATTCTTCTGGCGACAATAATAATGCTGCTGATTATAGCTGTGAATCAAGTGATAATCTGGATAGATCTTATACGATCTTCCTCCATGACTGACTCCACGAAACAAGAAAGAACGCAAGGACTTCAAGATTTCGAAGATACGATAAAGGATGTTAAAGGATAGCATGAGTGAGGAATAAAACAATATAATAAAACAAACACGAGCGAGAAGAAAGCTACGTAGTACAAACATATGATCTCATACTGCTCCAGGATTCCAATTGTGATATGGAGTATCAACGCCCGAAATCTCCAACCAAGAACGTGCTGTTCGACAAAGACACCATCCTGAATTGAATTATCTACTCGAATTCTCCAGAATCATCACCATTGACTGCAGGTTTTAATATAGGAGCTATGGCGATCTAATATAATTCACCTATATTCGATCGAAATCGCGTTTTGTACACCGGAAACAGCACGCCGTGGATCTGGCTTTAGGACACGAATGTGGGATACTTTTCGCATCCTAGTGACAGATATTCAAAGATCTGGGTATTGAAAAAATCGTATCTTTTGCTGTAGCGAACTAGTACGATCGTTCTCGAATTCGCTGCAAGACTTCGGCGAGTCATTGCGAGTGCAATTTCCATGAAAGCACAAAGCTTGGGCACAAGGCATTACTTTTCATCTCAGGTGCGTGCTTCTTGCCCTCATTGTGCGACTATTGTTATCGAAAAAGATTTGATGCGCGGTCAAGAGTGTCAATGTTCGCGCTGGTAAGGGTATCATATTCACAACACTATCGCTCTTCAGCTATGAAATATCGTCGATTTCTTCCGGCTCCTCAGCCTCAACATCAATGCCCATCTCATCTGCCATGCCATCCTCAGCGGCATCGACAAGCGTATCCGGTGGAGGTAACATCGTGTCCCCCTTCTTCAGCATCTCAACTTTCGCCCGTGTCATCTCAAAGACATACTGCCCCAGATGATCCACGCCTGCCATCTCTGTTGCCTCGACTTCATCGTCGAGCTGCCGCTGAGAGGGATACACTTGGTCTGTGGTGATGACGAGCTTCTCGGGTCGCTCAAGAAGGAGGTGAAACGCTTGCAGTAGTTCTGGGGAGGACTGGAAGACGGAGCGGCGACCGAGAATGTACAGTCCAAGGCGAGCGCGCGAGAGCGCTACCGTGAGGCGGCGAATATCTCGTAGGTAGCCAGGTTGCTTGGTGCGGGTTAGTGATAGTATAACGTAGTCATTCTGCTCTCCTTGGTACTTGTCTACTGTCGTGACGATTCTGGGCAAACCGAAAAGTTTACTCTTTGCACATCTATGAACGAGTACCTCCCTGATCAACGCGCGTTGCCCCGCGTATGTGGTCAATATGGATATCTTGCTCGCTGGATAGCCAAGCAGACGCATGTACTGGTATATGGCAACAGCGTACTCGGCTTCTCCAAGGTTCTGGAAGTAGTGAGGACTTGGTTGTGATTCACCGGCGCCTTTGTAGTCAGGAACGCCGATGAATTGGTAGTCGTACTTGAAGCCGGCGTTGGCACGCAGATATTCCGGCTCCGAGAGGACATTGGGCAGGTTCTTGAGATTGGGGTACCGCCATTTGTAAAGCTCTGAGATGCTAGGTCTGGCACGGCCTTGGTGATCAAGATTGATTGTTGGAACGCCTAGCCGAACAAGGCGAAGGAAGAGTGATTGTTCCAGATTGGCAAACTGGCGAAACGCTAGATTGTGGATGATGGGACAGTTCTGAAGATGGTCCCCACAGAGAACCACTCTCAACAATGGAAAGTTGCCATCTTTAGCATCCTGCATAGCCAAAGGGATGAAGTTTTCGATTTCGGTGATTTGGGCGGCCTCTTCCATAATCACATTATCATAATGGAAGCCCAAATCAGCGATTTCTCGTCGACGTATGGCCGCGTGGGTTGTGGTCATGGCAATGATGCGTGCTTCCTTGATCATAAGGTAGTTCGTCTTGTCTTTATTAGACCGGAGTATCTCGAAAGGCCGGATGTCTTCGAGCGCGGTGAACAATCTGGTAATGTGGCGTTCGCAACCTTTGATTGTCTCTAGCATAACGTCCTTGGTAGCGGTTTGTGGGAAAAGTGGGATCGGGGCGTTTTGAAAGAAATGATGGAAGGGAAATATTTGTATAACATCTTCTGCGGTAGACTCAGGCTTATTAGCCACCTCCCAGAAGTGTGACCAAGCTGACTGTATGTAAACAGAGTTGAAATAGCCAGCAGTCTCACAGGAGCTGCCATGAGCCCCTGGTGCACCAAAATTTACGGCAAGTCTGTCCACCTCAGCTAGTAAATAGGCTCGATTGTCAAGGAAGGACTCGACTCGTCCATATTTACTGAAACTCTGCTCTATCTGCAATTCCCCTTCCCCTTGACCAAGCCGTAGCAGATGGCGTCCATCAATGTCAAGGTTCATGATCTTTTGGAACAATTGGTTCAATGCTTGATTACTGTGAGCGATGAGCAAGGTACGCTGGGTAGGGAAATCATGGTAGATGTTGTTGATGATCTGGGTGGCAACATCTGTTTTGCCGGTCCCCGGAGGTCCCACAATGACCGTAAGTCCAGGCTGAGTTCCCGATGCAATAGCTTCGACTTGGGATGGAGTGAAACGAACACGGTTTTGCTTGGGCGCATCAATTGGGTAAGGTCCGCTGGCAGGCGGTTTGTACGTCGAGACTTTGGTAGACTCAACAGCTTGTGGCGCCGGGGCATCGTCATTGCGTCTTCGCTTTTTCGATGGTCTCTGATCAGACAGGGCGGAGCTTGTTGAAGCCTCAAGAATGAACGGAGGTCCTAGAGTCTCAACTTCACTGTTCTCCGGCTCGATTGTCTAATTCGCTCTTTAGCTCGGGATTGTGGCAGAGGCGGTCATGGGGATGTTACCTTGCCTGGAAAACTATCAATCAAATGTTGCCAATCCAAAAAGGTGTCCCGAAAATCGACAGCCTTCAGTCGGTTTCCGAGCCGAGTGTAGGAAGCCGATGTAGGGTCACCATAACCCAGGAAGACCTCTTGCAACCATATGGGCATTGGAACGTCAGACAGCGCAAGATTTTGGATAGTCTCCAGCACCTTCTTCCAGTTGTTTTCCCGTTGGTTTCGACGAGCGATGACGTTGATGGAGTCGTAGATATCTGGGTTTCCCTTCTCCTTCCGTTCCATGTCCAATTTGTATGCGGCAGGATCTAGGTAGACCACCAATCTACGAATTGGGGATCTCCTACCATATCCATTGACCTCGTCAGGCGGGTGCTCCCGCATGGGGCGGCTTTTCTCGTCAAGCAGCTGGACGACCTCCGCAGTGCGCAGAGTGTGAAGGCCGCTGGACTGCGGAGTTTTCTGCATTGAGTGTCCATTAGCCACAGTACGAGAGGCCCCCGTCGGCTTCACTGCGAGCAAGTAGACCAAGTCCCCTGGGCGCAGAGAATCCCAATCTGTCACGACGGCATCTGCCAGTTGGCGGACGTTGAGCGTTATCTCGGCTTTTACGTAGGCCGGTCTGTCATGTCCAACTTTCGCTGGTGCAGCTTCCATGATAGCAGGCTTGGTGATTGGTATAGCCAATTTCGAGAAACCGGTGAATTTGACAGCATCTGAACCTGTCTCTTCTGGCTGCAGACGCTTGATGACTTCCTCGAGAAAGTTCCGTACTTCGAAGAATTGTTCGCACCGGTAGAGGATAAAAGACCGCCAGAGGAAGTCTCCCACGCTCAGATACTGTAGGTTGAGCTTTGGTAGGGCAAGAGATCGAGCGCCATCATACGTTTCATTACGCGCAAGGGAAGGGTCGTACAAATCAATCTCGGTGGGTTGCGTACTTAAATCACTCACAGTTTCCTGGAAGGTTTTCCTTCTTTCATGTACCATTAGCAAGACCTCCATCAGAAGCTCTCGGGTGGCCTTGATTGGTGCCGTAGCTGGATATACAGTCCGGAAGCCAAGCAGCGAACAAAGGCGCTCGAGCTCCACATCTGTCAACTCGGATACTTGAGTCTCCAAATCCTCCCTTCGATCGATTGCTCCGTAATTGGAAAGTGCAAGAATGGTAAGCTTCGACTTGAAGTGCTTCAATGCCGTCCTTTGTAGCCGAGCTAATATCTCATAGTGCTTTCCGTAAGACTCTGCTCGAGAGAATTGGGTACCTGTGTTGTCATCGATAGGGAAGTTCACGAAATGACGGAACAGGACAAAGAGGTCACGCAGAAGACCATTCGCCTGGCTATTGAACATTGGAGACAATTTGATCAGGGCCAGGAGATTGAGGTCTTTTAACAGGGTATTGACATATCTCCTCGTGGGCAGTTGGCTTTCGAGATCAGTGAGGAACTCTAGGAATTTCTCGCAGTATACCACATCATCTAGGACCTTGTCAGTTGAGGAGAATCACCGCGCCCGTAAGAGAGTGCCTCACCCGCATTGCCATCACCGAGGCGACCGACAAAGTCCAAGAGCAGTGTGTAGAGCCATGATCTTTCAAATCTTAATCTTGCTTGTTGGTCTTCACTAGTAGCCTCGTACCGTTTCATGGACGCACGCCATGCCTTTCGAAGTAGGCTAGCCTCTTCAAACTTTCGCTCTCGAGTCGAGTCGGTAGCCAAGTTGTGCCATATAGAAATCGAGACCAGAGGAGCACATTCTTTGCGCACAAGTCCGTTGTCTAGTGACTGGAACGCACTGAGGATGAAGGATAATACGTGGGTACGAACTGTTGCTGCCAGCGAAAAATCGAGGCTCATCGACAGAACTCGGCGAAAGAAGGATGAGAAACGGTCCGGCTCGCTGGTGAATAATGCTGTGCCTTGTTACCAATGTCCATGTAGTTCAGACTTTGGAAACGAAGTGCATACTCCAAGTGGGAAGATTCTCCCTGCTCTTGACAGTCACAAGCAGGGTGATCAGGAGAACATGCGGGTTCGTCGAGGTATCGCTGTAGCCGGGCCATAAGTAGCTAGGTGGTGTCAGCAACGTAGTCGCCGAGCAACTTCACGGTCCTGTACTTCTCCAGTAGCTGTACGCTTTCGAGCTGAAGCAGCGATCGATACCCGAACGCTTCTCCTTCCAGAACATCCCAGATCTCCTTTTTAACCACATCTGCCTTGACCTTCTTAGTCTTGTTGGTGGGCTTCGACCAATGTTTCTGTGCCAACTGTGCCCAGTGGCCTTCCTCTTCAGCATCTCCGTTGCCTACTCTTGACTCGACTGCCATCACTTTGTTGATAGACCACAAACGCGCCTGCAATCCAAGCCCCTCATTTCCTCAATTCCTGACAACTCCGCAATCCTCGAGTGATCAATTTGCACATAGACAATCTTCTTATTGACCTATAAAATAGATTACCGCTAATGCACGCTGTTACCCGCCGAGCCTCACTCAGGAACGGTCCGATAGTCTCTTTGTCTTCAATCGCAATGAAACGGCGACAAACATGGTAAGCTTTAGGTGATCCTCGCAGACGCGCGCATTTGTGCATGATTCCTCAAATGCCTAGCATCGGGGTGCAATCGGTCGACGAATTCACAGCAACAATTCGAAAGTTGTTGGCGAATGCGTTGGAGGTCAAACCATACGGAGGCGTAGAGCCAGCATTGGTTCCGCAAGATGTTGGATTGGATGTACTTGAAGAGATAGATCTACAGATTAAAGCGCTCCGAAGACCATGGCACGCCCCCGACATCCATCCTCACTATGCACCCATCGAGACAGCTTGTCGGAATATCTTCTACGATAACCTAGTATTGAAGCACATTGAGGAACCAGGGTTTGGAGAAGTATGGAATCTGTTCGATGTCTTGTCTTTCATGACCGATACAGGTCAGCTTCATCAGGCGCGGTGGTCTGCAACAAATTGACGATTCACAGGGAAATGTGAACCTGGTCTTCTCCTCTGGCTGGTGGAAGAACTACTCGACACACAAACTATTGACGGATGCCGGATTGTCTTTGACTATCTGGATTCGCGAAGAGAGCGTATCACCTCTGTGAGTGCTGTGCCTGATAAGCATTTCATTGAAATGAATTCTAACAGTAACATGTTTCAGAAACTCTTTGACAAAAAGTACCTCATCATATTGCGCTCTTGCAATGAGCTCCTTCGTCGTTTGTCCCGAGCGGAAGATACTGTTTTCTGTGGGAGGGTATTCATTTTCTTATTCCAAAGCTTTCCCCTCGGGGACAAGAGTTCCGTCAATTTGAGAGGGGAATTCCACACGGATAATGTCACGGTCTTTGAGGACTTCCCATCTAGAGCAGAGGGTGACGTCGAAGATGGCATGAACATTGACACCAAGGAGGAAGACGGCAAGGAAGACGATGGAGTTGCAATTGCGGACAGAGCAGGACCGGAGCCACAAGCGGCGGAGCAATTTGAAGCTGCACCTGGGCAGATAATCGGCCCACCGAAGACGGTCAAGCCTAATTCAAAGGTCGAAAAAGAGGACGAGAAGCCCCAGGAAGAGGCACCGGATACGGATACGTTATACCCAGTCTTTTGGTCTCTGCAACAGAGCTTCTCAGACCCTACAAGATTGTTCGACGACAGCAACCTAGCAACGTTGAAATACGGGCTAAAGTGTACGATGCTCAAGTTCAAGGAAGTACATCAAGAAAGCCCTACGCGGGCCAACATCAAGGTTTCAGACGAAAACAGGCGTGGCGGCAAACGAAAGCGCAATGGCCAAGAGGACGGACTGTCAGCCAGCTTCAATCCGAAGTACCTGACCAGCCGAGATCTATTCAATCTGGAGATTAGCGACCTTGCATTCCGCCGTCATATTTTGGTTCAAGCTCTGATACTCGTCGATTTCCTCCTATCCCTCACTCCTAAGGCCAAAAAGAAGCTCGGGCAAACTTCAAACAAATCGGTCCTTCACGCGTACACACTAAGTGAAGAAAATGCCACGTGGGCTCACGGCATGAGGAACGACATTGCCACATATCTACAGCAAGGTCCTGAGGGCAAATTTTACTACCGTATGGTAGACACTGTCGTATCAAGGGACAAGAATTGGGTTCACTGGAAAGCTGAAGGCTGTCCCCCTATCCAACGCGAGCCTGTCTCTGCTGCAGATTATACGGAGGCACAAAGAGGAGTCGGAAAGGCATGTGCCAACAAGAGGATCAGGGCAATACCCATGGGAACCCTGGATCTCTCATTCCTCTCCGACAGTGGAGACATCAATGGCATGGAGAAGCTGAAGGATCCTGAACGGTATTCGATCCCCACCCCGGAATCGTTTCAAAGGCCCATTGCGGACGACGACTTCGAAATCGAAATGGCGAAAACGGACGAAGAAAAGCGGTTAGCTACAGATGCAAGAGCGAGCAAGCTATGGCGGACGCTTCGGATTGCGTCGAAGAACAAGTTGAATCTCTTTGACAAGATAGACGACGGGAATAATCTGAAAATCCTATTTGATGTTGATGGGGATGAGAATCGCGAGAAGATGGACGTTAACGGAACGGACGAGAACGCGGATCAGCCCGTTCGAGGCGTTGAGGAGAGTGCTGAACAGCGCGTCAAGGATTCCAAAGCGGTTGAGGAAGAGCCAAAGGCGTCGGCTGAGCATGGAACTGGAGTGAACGGTGCTGAGATATCCCAGAAGGACGGTGCGAAATAGATACCCGTATAAACGATCCGCTACCAATTTGGTTCCACCTTTTCCATTCCCCCCTGGTTTCATAAACCTTCTGCAAGGGTCACGTATACAGCGCTCTCGCCCAGCTCCTCCATCTATGGTATAGTGGCACGCCGGAATGGGTCCATAGGACTTCGATCCAACGACAACATCTCATGCCCTCCCACGGTCAACATTCATCATGAACCACATATTCACGCTGTCCAAAGGTAATAGAGTTTTCGAAGCGGTCGCCAGCACTGGTGGACGCTTTGATAGCCCAGCAGATAGGACTCCGCCCTGACTACGCCTTCTATCGGAACTACAATAGGGTGGTCGTGAAGAGAAATATTAGGGACCGAGGCATCCTTGTCTGACACCAGAGGAGAGTGTTCATTGAGTAGCTGACTATTGAAAGGGTCGTTCAGATTACGTCGCGGCATGTGGCTGCTATAGAGACGTTGATGCGATATGTCTTGACAGAGAGGGTTGGTGCCAAGACGCTGTGATACTCCGGTTCGCCTACAGGTAGTGAGACAGTGTGAGTTGGTTCAGGTGCACTCTCCAGAACGCAGTAGCACTGGTACAAACCACTCAGTCATGCGTCGTGGGTATGCAAGCCATATTTAAGGTTATACGATTATGGATATGATACCCCAACTGCTATCCACACTACCAGCTTCTGTCAGTAGGGCTATCTAGGTGCACTTTTGTCTCATAGTCTACTAGTTTGGATCGAGTTCTTCAGAGATAGATGGAGTCGTGTTTCTGGCTAATGCAGGCGACGTTGCGGTTGGCGATGGGCAAGGCTGTAGACGGTGTTGAATGGGGAGAGAATAAGAAGGGTGCGAGAGGTTGAGAAGAGTGGTGGAGACGGTATGTAGAGGATGATGTTTTATGATAACTGTACGTTTAGCTAGGAGTTGCACCATGATTTGAGTAATGTGTCCTCTTTCAGCTTTTATGTTTTGCACCGGTTACCAGAACGGTGCATTCTCCTGGGGCATAGGTGATTATCTCATAGATGCATTGATCTTCACGCGCTCTGCGACTGCGCAAATAACTTGTTTGTGCTGGAGATGTAGATTCGAAACTGCTCATGAACGGCTTGCTTTTACCGGACATTCTCACGATGACTACGTAGGATAACAGCATTGGCTTCATGCTCCCAGCCCATGATATGAAGAGTCAGTTGAGACTTCGATCCGACATACGTTGTGACTGGTATGGGGATGGACAAACCAAGAAGTCTGTTCATATGTGGACACGCCTTTGAATGGCTTCTACCTCTGATGCTATTCGGTACGTACCCTCTCTGCTTGGAAATAAACAACAACCCTCGGTTCCATCTAGACGCTCCTTCGGCGGTACGTATGTTGATAAGTGATAGTACTAGGTCGCCAAGTTGTGGGAAAAGCTGGAGCAGGCGGTCTACCACTCTCCTTCATGGTTTGTAACACACGAGCGCCGAGACTACGAACTCCCAGTATACCTTATTATCTTGTAATACTCGTGCTGACCACAAGTGAGCCCTCCGCCAAGAGGAATAGCTCAGGATTAACTGATTGGTGGCACCTCCCGAAGCTACTAAGCGAGAGGACTCACTTGTGGTCATGTATCCAAGGAATGTTGATTATTAGTGTGACAAGGATTATTCTGGAGAGGACAAGTAAGGTAGTAATCCCAGTCACGCTAATGACTAAATTGGTGGACACCACAGTACTACTACTACCTTACCGTAGATATGGCTTCCCAGGCTAGTACAGATCTAGAGAAATTAGCGACATGACGCTAGTCCAACAAAGTCCTAGCTTCGGACTTGGCGAATTGGCTGGTGGCTTCTCCCGCCACTAACTAACTAGGGTTCGTTAGTGCGTTCACTTCTGTGCTCTTCACCAATCTCTTCTTCTCCTCGACCTCCTCGTTACGACACTGTTCCATTCGATCACATTGTTTACCGTCTTTTGATGCCCAATTGCCACATCCCGCCGAATACGAAAGATGGAGTACGAAGTCGGACGTATACGACGAATCTATCAGTGTGCTGGTTCTCGCAAAATCTTCCTCTCCGAGGACACGTCGAGTGCTTTTCCTGTATCCGTGAAGCGGGCATCTGCATCCATGACTGTCCATGCACGCATCGACGCGGGGTCAGTCGTTCTCCTGCTTCCGAGATGTTGATGAGGATTCGTGGGGGGCTAATGTATCCACCAAACATCTCTTGCACTGCCCCAGGGGTCCCCTGTCATCTACTGGTGAAACCGAACCAACGCAATCACCACTTTCGCGAGGACGTCGACATGACATAGCGCGAACCAACGTACCTGGAAACCAGAATCGCACCGGCGCCGTTTCATTCCGATCGATCCTGTTTGCTGCCTCGCAAAGTGACCTGAAGGGTACGGATGGAAGACGCAGACGTGCGTTCCAAGTTGAGAGACACAGTGCCAAAACATCGACCTGTTCAGCAAGCTTAAGGGATTGCACTACTGTCTCGGCAACATTGTCCGACGACGGTGACTAGCCAATGTGGGTACGTTGCAATCATGGTTCTCCAAAACCTGAAACAAGGCCCTGTCTACGGCCGCATGCCTAGTCTTTTACATCAGCGAGCTATCTTTCTCGTCATGGGGCATGGTAGATTTTGACAGCCAGCACCTGGTATCCCTGCTCTCTCGACGGAGATAGAGGTTGACCAAGCATACCCTGATGGTGCAGCCTTGTACTACGTCTGTATTGGTGGCAAGACGGTGCCTTGAATTCAGAATCCCGACACACTCGACGTTCCTAAGGCCAGTACACGGCATTGTCAGCCTCCGAAAGTTCCGGCACAACTCCGTCATTCTGCTGCAGAACAGGCTGTGCAACTCTCTGCACCATATTCCTTAGGTGTTTCGAAGGCTTAGTCGCGGGTCGATGCATTTTCCGTCCGTCCTCGATCCCGGGGCCACTGGCCTTGCTGGCCTGCAGTCAGACTGCGCCTCTTCTAGCTCTCATGATACTTGAATTCGGCCTTCCAGTGCCTCATGATTGCGTGAACACTCAGACCTGGTACTACGTAGTATCACCAATGACCTAGCAAAAGCAAGCTTTCACTCACATTTTGGGGTTGTTGATGTTACGTGTGGATCGCACGATTGGGCTGATGTATCCGCTGTCAAGTCCACAGCATGCAGCTTTCCTTTTGTAATGCAGGCAGTGGATCTCTGGTGGACTTTGCCATGCTGACATGTTTTGTTCAAGATTGCATGTCTATTTCTATCGTGGGTGTTACATCGCTGCTATTTTGGAATCGAAAGTTTAGGCCCTCCTATGATGTGCAACAAGCTGTGGTAAGAGAATCATCCAGCCCTGTAGGCTGTCGTCAACCTATACTCCAGCTGTCACAATCAAGGCAATATAGAGACGCTCCTTCACAGGTACCTGCAAGATTAGCACCAATCAATGCAATGAATCGAAGCCCTAGGCGATGCGCCGAGTCATCACAATTAACAGGGTTCGTCCCCGCTTCACTTGCACCACGATCATTCCAAGAATTTCGTTACTTCCAGGCTTCCATCTTGAAAATATTCGGTACCGGCTTGCCTTCCATCGAATCCAATACCTGTAGGCACCGCCGGCCTCAATTTTGCCTGCTCTTCAAGATTGACAAAGGTAAGAAATGTCCTTCGGTCGTGGGCTCGACTGAGAAGGTAGGAGGGCGCAATCATCAATCTCAACATGCTACACTAACTTCCTATAGCTTCTAGTAACGAACAGCGGGCTCATCTTCGATTTGATAGCATTGTGCAGCAGATCCGTCAAGATCCGAATTAATCACTTCGCCTGAAGTCTTGCTCATGACCATTGTACAGCTTCAGCTGCCCATCAACATCATCGCTTCGTCCAGGTCGGTAACTCAGTAGAATATTCGTTACCAAAAACTGAGACTGGTGACTAGGGAGTAGGCAACGCCCCATGGAATGTATGGACTCCCCTGTTCGCTTTGCATTTGGCCGACCCTCGCGACTGAGCACTAGGAAAGGTACTCAATACAGATGAGGAGTACAGTCAGGACAAAGTAACGTGCATCGCTGCTACGTTCTTGAATTCCGAGGTCTGTGGTGGCTTTTGGAGACCCTTGTCTGAAGGGCACACGCACTCCTTGTGTAGATACGTTCGTCTAGCTTTCGGAATGACTAGCCGAGTCGATCCATCTGCTCCAAGATGGTTGCCGTCTCCCCCGATTTCGCCGGATCTTATCATAGGTACAGCGACACCTCAGGAGACTGAACAGCATTATCCTGGACTAATGATACAACCATGTCGCCACCCTACGTTCCATAAACTTGACAGTACCGGCTCGGATTTCATCCACTGCCCATATTGCACATATCGCACATATGCATTGGGATCGCAAACGCAGTCGCAACAGGAAACATCGCTCGATAAACCCGGAGGAAGTCTTCTATCCGCTGGAGCAGTCCAGTCTAATACGGGAATGTCAGTCACCCGACGCCCATCGCTACTGTTCCTAGAATCAGCGTTGGGTTTCCCAGAAGGCAGAGAGGCCTCATCTCATCACCCGGACTCAGGGAAGGCCAATAGGGCTGTTCAAAATACACCAGATGATACCCTGGGTGTGGTTGATCGTCGGTTAGAAGGCGAGGAAAACCTGGAATCGACAGGGTCCGATCAAGACGAAGATTGTAGCGGATCAGAGAAGTCAAAGGTCGAGCAGTTGGCGGAAAAGCGTAAAATGAAGCGTTTCAGGTCAGTGTCGGCTTTCACATCATCAGGCCAGCTACGAAGACGTTTGAGCTAGTGGGCCCAACCGTGTCACCCATCACAGCCCCTGTCAGCAAGATTGGTCCATCAAGACATCTACGGAATCCACTTCAGACTTACCTAGCTAGACATAGCAAGGTATGCCGAACGCAAGTGAAGCAGTGTTCCGTCTGATCGATATTCCAAGCCCTGTTCACTGCCATCTTTTATATAATATAGTCCGCTTTGTGCTGATTCGTGATATAGGTTGACGCACGGTCAAACTCGATACCTGATGGGCGAGTTTGCTCGTCAAAAACATCCGGATGCAAACCAAAGGGAGAAACTGTCGCATGATATTCCTGGATTGAGTCCTCGCCAAGTCCAAGTCTGGTTTCAGAATAGGTATACGATGTAACCTTATGGACTCTAGTACTTGTCATGCTGAGAACTCCTGCAGAAGGGCGAAGCTAAAAAGACTTCCCGCTGACGATCAAGAACGTATCTTGAGGTCCAGGGCACTACCTGAAGACTTTGACTTCACCCACACCCTTCGACCGGTCTCTGGAGCGCAGCGTCCACCACGTGAGCCTGTCGCTTCTCTATCGAATCTAAGCTTGGCCGATGGTGGTGAAAGACCAGCAATGACTATACGGCACGACGACCAAGTTCTACGTTCAACAAATAGATTCTCGATGAATCCCAATGTGCTACATGGAGGTGGCTCTACGCGAAGCTCATTCAGTCTTTCGCCCGTTTCGTCTCCTGACGAAGGATTATACGATGGAACACAGTACCCCACCTCGGCTACCTATTCAAGGATTGGCTCTCCAAACATCGGACCTGGATTTGGGAATGATCCTGGCCAATATAACTTCTCTACAGGCATAATGAGGCAAGGATATCAGAATGCCATTCAACAAGCAAGTACGAACCAATTCAGCGCGGAATCGCATGCAATTCCAATGGAGCCATCGGCCATAGCGTTTGCGAATAGCCATTACAATTACGGAGCAACGCCATCACTGTCATCGCCTGCGCCATTGAGGCACCAGAGTATCAACAGGATAGTCTCACCACTCGCATCACCAAGCGAAGTCTCCACTATATACGAACCAAGCTCAGCGCAGTACTCACCGGCTGCTGGATCAGCTGGTTACCCTGCTTACTCGGCCTCTTACGCAGGACTGGTGGACCAGAGTCTATCGCAGAGCGATCAATTCGCAAGGCTGGCCCAATTCGGGCAACATCCGCGTTCGGTTGACCACATAACAAATCCGTTTCAGCCTCCTCCATCGACCAGCATTTACCGACGGCCTCAAGGCAACGCGGATGACGCGATGTTACTAGGGCAGCCAAGACTCTACACTGAGCCTGAACTGTGACGTTTACCAGCAAAGGATCCTACTTGACACTGTAGATTGGTGGATAGTGAAGGATTTCCCTCTATATGATACCCATAAGCGATGGTATAGGTCTACTATACATCCTCGACGTCGTCTCAGAGAAATTCGAGCCATGCTGACCCATAGGCTCGGCATCTCAGTCCCAAAGATTGTGTTTGGAGATTGTTCAAGATCTCATAGCTATACGATACCCCTTGTGCCCTTCATTAAGAATCGTCCTTACCGAATCTTCGCTCTCAATGAGAATCCAACAGCCGTGATTGACCTTACTGACGCGAACACGTAATGACACATCCGCTCCATGACCCTACACAGCTTCCTTCCTTCCCCAGCGCTCGAAAACAATATCCACTACTAAGCCCCCCCAACAACAAGTTTTAACTCCTTCCTTCACTCATCTCATCTAGCCACCACGTCCACGTAGCTTTAACACACAGTCCCCCATCAAACCCTCCCAACGGATCCCTACCTCTCCCTACTCTCCATACATAAAATCCTCATCACCTCCTATTGAACGCACATGGCGCGAAGTCATGAATCCCAAAGTAAAGTAAAGTAAAGCATCCCTATACCCCATCCTACCACCCAAGCCATCACGAACCCCGAAACATCGCCCGCCATGCCAATTACGTCAACAACTGCATCCCTACCTCCACCTGCTCGCTACAGAAGAGAAATGTAAGAGTAGGAGTCTCGGGTTGATAGAGGGCGGATCTGTGGCAATGATGGCTTGAAGAAATCATCAAACAAGACATAGTGTATTGTCGAATTTCTCGCCAAGCCTTTGGGTTTTTGTTGAAGAGCTTGTTGAATGAAGAGAATGGTGGCCGAGATTTGTTTTGTGAGATAGATGATGGGCTTGTCTTTGGCCCCTTTTCCTGCGCTTATTCTATTACGCTCGTGGTATTGAACACGATTAACCTATGTCTCCCTTTCCCCTAATCTTTCAGTCGCTTTGAAGTGCTCGGGATTGTCAAGAGTCACGAATGTTCTGTTGAAGACGTTTTGGTATTGTTGTTTCCAAACCATAGCGTCTGCTGCAACGGTATTATTATCAGCACCGCCGTCCCCAATATTCTACTCGCTGTCATTTTCATGGATTTCATACGCCCAGGACTCGGCGAGATCGGAAACTTCATTCATGGTTGCAGCCCACGCGTTCCTTTCTAGACTATATAATCTATATCTATCTTTATCGTGAAATGCGATATTAGAAGAGGTAATGCTATAGTTAGAAATCTAATAGTTCTAGCTAAGAAATAACGGATGCCAGACTTACCACGACGTAGGATAACACCTATGAATATCTTATTATAACCCTGTATTTATCTTATAATTCCTAAGCTCAGGGTGTATATAGTATATATAAATCTCATCTCATCCATCTCTCCTCTCTCGAGGACGTCGCTGTGGATACGACGCCTTTCTCATCGGGAAGTATTGCATCGGGTCTTGCTTGGGTCCACAGAGCTGATATCGTTCGGTTTTACTCTACATATAAGTTCTTCTTAAAGATCTTCTCTTGACATCTCGTGTTGGACGCAAGGCTCATGACAGTACCGTTCTAAAATTGCATGGCGATAGCTAGATAGATTCCCGTCATATCACAAATCTTTCGCGTGAGAAACAATTCAATGAGGCGTGCTGCACGCCATCATCATGATTTTGGTATATATCTAGCACCAGACCTTGATAGTAGTTCGGAAGTCTCAGACCCCGTGTGAATATGGAATGCTAAATGAATGGCTGCTTAGAAACATCCGCCATTTCTCGTCCGTCAGGATGGCGATATCGAATCGCGTGAGGGAGTCCAACGTAAAACCTGATGGCCAGCCAGCCAGGCTGCCTGCTCAACAGGCCGTCGCATAAAACACAGTACGAGACCTCAACTAGTACGAAAGCGCGGAGGGTCCATGCCCCCCTCTCACATGCATTCCGTATAATCCAATTTCTTCCAGAAGATCCTGGGGTTGTTCCAGCCAACCTTGTTCGGTTCCTGGTTGATGTCGAAGTGGCCGGCGACGTCGTCGCAATCGGGGCAGTGGTTCGTGATCAAGACTTTGATCTGCTTCGGTCCGACCTGTTGCACGTCTCCGGTGTATTTCCTGATGGGTTCGCAGGGACGGTTAGCTTCTTCTTCTTCTTCTTTTTCTTGTGCGTTGATAGGATGATGAGTTGATAGGGTTTTTATGATGTTTGTTTGAGACTCACTTGCAAGCTGGATCGTTGGGATCCGGGTTGTCGGGATTGCAGTATGGAATGCCGCTCGATATGATGCTGTAGCAACTGCCGCATGGCGCGCAATCGTCCGGAGCGCCGCCGAGCACCCCGTTAATGGCGGCGGCGAAGACGCCGAGGGGCAGAGGGGCTGGTCCCCAGGTGCTGGTGAAGGGGTTGCCGGCTGGGTGGCAACTGGTGGTGCAGATGCTTTGCTGGTCTACGGGTTGGTGGTCTTGCTGTTGGTGCGAGAGAAGGAATCAGTAGGGACTCTGGGATAGTATGAGATCTGATGATAGGTTGGATATTGCATACTGTTGCCAACCCGGGCTGGTAGCCTTCGGGCATGTTGGGATCGGGTTGAATAGGGGCTTGGGCTGATGCGAGGAGGTTCAGGCTGGATAGGGACACCGCCATAAGAAGGTTAAGAGAAATCATTTTGGAGATGTGGTCGAGTCCTGACTCTGTTATGATAGTACTTATGATAGTAGTTATGATGAGGTGGTGATTAATGGAATGCTACTGATATTGAGTCGTAATGCTAGAGTCGCCGGCGACTTTGTGTTGATGATGGTAGAACAATATCTGGATTCTTGCTCGTACTTATAGACATCTGCACCGGGCAGTGAACGTTTCATCCACGTGACGCATCATGAAATGCTGTGCAAGGCAAGCACCTCCATGCCTTGCGATGTTGCATCAGACAGGCCGTGTCAGCTCATAAGCCGTGTCTATAGGATTGTGAGGATTCATATCCCGCCCGATGCGTCCTCCCAGCTGCAGGATTAACAAAGGCTCATACTACTGACCATGCTGTGTCTCAAACCGAAATCTCACACAATTCTTCCCGCCTGATATCACGTATGGTGCGGGATAATGTCATGTGTCTCAGGTATGGACAGGGTACTCCATCCAAAACCTGCCGCAAGGAGTACTGGGTACAAATAACGTAGGGCTCAAGGAAACCCCGGTTGCTAAGAACCTGGTTTCGGGACTCTCAATGTCTCCAGCAGTCGCATACCATATGAACGTGAAAACAATTCGATTTAATTCCAAGACAAAGCGTCGGATGAATTCTCGGGTGCAACGCCTCATGTATTACATAGACTCTTCCTCCGTTATAGCTGTCATGGCCTACCTATATTCAAAAATTGTGAATTCATGATTCAAGGCGTTCGCGCGCAACGTCGCGCAATGGCACCGGTCATGCGTGGCTGCTGCGACACTATGGGATACTGCTATGAAACTTACAACAGTAGAGAGGGTTTTAGATGACAGACGCACGACTCACATCTTACTCCTTGCGCGGGTTCAGATGTTTTATGCTAGTCTAGTGATTCTTTGGCGGGCGGCCTGAGGAGTGTTTGGCGGCTTGTTTGTGGTTGGGCGGGCTGGAGCGGGACAACCCCCGGAAGCCTGCTCTAAGCGTCACACTTCCAGGTAAATCTTGGCCGGGTTGTGTCCTCCTGAGATTACGTTCAGGGTACATACAACAGGGCATAGCCTCATCGCTTCAAGAGCCTCTTGCTCTGTCAACCCCGGGATGTGTGTGCTTGATACTTGTGCCGAGCCCTATTGCCCTTTCGGAAGCCTTTCGATCCCACAACTGGGCATGAGTTTATCCTAGAGGAAAGTAAAGAAATCAAAGGCGTACTGATAGAAGTGGTCATTGATGCTTTGTCCGACGCGATGGAATCCAATTTAAATCCACGATACACGAGCCTTAGCACCTGGTCCTCGATATACCTCAGGAGACATTCCCTCCGAACATAGTCGTCAGCAATGTCCAGCGACTGTCTCGTTCTGGAGACAATGGTTCGGGGATTCTGCAACCAGTCACTTGAGATTCTGCCACCTGCATGGGAATCTGCCCAAAATACAGCCATTCGAGATTGGCCATCTCCTTGACGTAGTGATTCGCCTCCTTTAGGATACGCTCTTTGTGTTGGTCCTCCCACTCTTTGTTGTTATAGTCAGGGTCTTGGGGCATGTCTTCCGATGGGAGCAGGTAGTCCACATAGTATTGATTCCTAGAAATCCACCGTTTATCGCTGACGTAGGTGTCACGACTGAATGCAAGCCTTCTTAGAAGAGAAAGTTTGCTGAGATGCTTCCGCATCACCTGATGGTCTATCAGCCAGTCATAAATCCATCCATACTGGCATCCTGAGCTCAAATGAAGATGCTCCAAGGTGCGTAGAGAAGCGACCATCTCAAGCGAGATCTCCGAGATCGATGTGTCCTCCCAAATCAGACTTAGGGATTTCAACTTTGTGAACGATTCAGAGAAAAGAGGAAGAAGTTTAGTTTCGAGTAAAGTGGTCGGGATAGGACGTGGCAGCGCCAGCTTCGTAAGATGTGAGTTTGCACGGAGGAAGTCGATCGGATGGTCCGCGGGCTCCCACGTAAGGGTCTCTAGAGCAGGAATTCGCCCGCGTTGTCGAACAAAATCATGGATGACAGAGTCACTTCCAGCGTCAATATCAAGAGTACGTAGATCGTCATGCACAAGCGAATCTAGAGTTGACGTGTCTACAATCAGAACACCAGAACCCAGAGCGAGATTCCGCAGATTGGGAAAGCGAGGTACTGGAATGGAGTTCTGGTCGACAAACACCAATGGGTCCTTTCTATTCATGTTCTCCAATGTCAGATCCCGTAGGGTATGCGCACAAAGTCGTAAGATGCTTGTAGATAGTGGCGAAGTGCTAATCTTTCCCCACTTGTCCGAGCTCGGGTATATGTTCATATGGAGGGTCTGTAGCGGCCATCGGAGATCTTTGCAAGGTTTCGGCAGTTCAATGACGAATTCTTCCTTCACTTGGACTCGGTAGAGCTTGAGATGCTTGATGGACGACATGGCGATATCCTTGAAAAAGCTATGCGGCAGGCAGATATTATCTTCCCAATCGAGGAGTTCTAGATGTGGCATAGTGATAATGTTCAGAACAGCCTGTATGATAGAAATGTATCCATTGAGGAATTCTTTGGAGGCTTCTACCATTCGCTCTCTCCGCTCGTCTTCTGGTAATTTCTCGAACCTTTCTGACCCAAGGTCAGCGCCGAGGCGATGACGTACCCAAATAGGCTTTGTAGCAACTGTGATACGTCGGATACAGTCTCCAATAGACGGCGAGATCATGCTTCCAGTATTCAATCGCTCCCTATGTTCCATCAAAAGGTGCTCCACCAGGTTTACGCTAGCGTAACTATAGTCCAGCTTGATGCTACAGAATTGACGAGATCGGGCCCATTGTAAGCAGTCATGATTGGCAAGCGCGAGGGCTGGTAGTGACCCCGAGTTTACGTAGACCAGTATTAGTCCAAGAATCTCGTAGGGCAAACTCAAGAGCGCAGCAGTGGATCGTGGAGGTTGGCCGCGATTGACACGATCAAAAGAGAGTGGTAGGGGAGGAACGTCTTCTTTTCCGACTCCATCCTTGTCGCAAGTGAACATGGGCATTAGGAGACGGAGGATGTCCATATCCCCTGGTTCCACTTCTAGAACCATGTCGTCGGTGGATAGCTGATGATAACTACCTCGATTAGCTACACCAGATTGAGAAGATGGAGATGGTGAGAGCATCTATGGCCTACTACTGGGATAGTAACACTCCACCATGGGCTCAGTGCTGATTTGACGTCTGATCTTTGATGATTGCGAAACAGCAACTAATTACAGAGGGAGAGAGGCTTCGGCATAGAATAATAGTATACTAACGTTTGCAAAACTCCTGTAACTCCTCTATGTCGATTCAAATTCATCTTCTACAACAATAGTATGGCCTAGGCGTCACGCACATAGGGAAGATCCTCCGCTGCATCATGGCTGATTGGAAAACGAAACACCGTAAGAGAGTATGATCTTCCACACATCCATTCTTGCCAACATGTTTTTCGTCTCAGCCCATCCACCTCCGGTAGTACGGTGAAAGGGACTCATCCTCCGTCAGATTTATACGACAGATTGAGCCTTCCTGATCCACTTTGCCTAGCGACTTGTGATCTTCAGCTCTTCCATGCTTTATGCTCTATGCTCTGAAGGAAGTCTTCGACGCCTTCATCGAATACACCCTGGAAATCCGTATCACTAGCTGGGCAACTATCAAAAGATGCCCCAATGCAGGTAAGTGGTTGGGTATTGGTTCATCTCATGTGATATATAAATATAACCCCCCTGATATCGATCTCACTCAGATAGCTCTGGAATTATATGCAAGATTTTCCATGCGTGATATGTGGAGTTTCTTGGATGATTATGGTTTACCAGAGCGCGCACCGTATAACTTTCGATATCATTTCTAGATTCGTACACCCTTTTCCATTTTCCTATCTTCGTGGCCATTACTATCCTGTTTGAAACAACTCAAGTACGAGTTGGAAACTTGTTAGAAGCTTACGTGGAACAGTATGCACTCTTGGATCGAAGTAACGATTTGATGCCGAGGCCGAGTGGAATCAGTAACTATCCGAGTCGATACCTCTTGGTTACCGATAAATTTCAATACAATTGACAGTGATATCTCTCGAGTCTATTCCCCACAGCCTTAACCATGCTCGGCAGACAAGAAAATAGAAGCAGGGCGATTTTCAGTGGCTGCCAGGGTTTAGGATGAAGTTGTTGTGTCCACTTCCTGTAGTACAAACCACATAATTCTATTAGAGCATATTGATACCCACACCAAATTGCAGCCCCTTTCTCCCATCCTCTCCTTTCCTCAGGACAAGCGGCAAGCTGAAGTTCAACTCGAACCTTGCCACTGGATGTGCATAGACTACTCCAAATCCAGCAGCCATGGATGGCAAACCGTTTCCCAATTCAGCAATGGTAGAAGTGATGGTCTGCCTCACTTTCTCCCCATCTGTGGCTGCTTTCTCTGGTCCCTTTAATGCAAGTAACCGTCCACCATTGACAAAAGCTTGAAGGCGGAAGGGCCGATCGATACTGACGCGAGGTATTGGGACGAGTAGATTCACTGATCCGGCGGCGTAGACGTCGCCACCTACTGCGTCACTCCCGTCTCGCGGTCCAAGACCTGAAAGACGGAATCCTCGTACGTCTGTCGGACCGCCCAATTGGAAACGGTCATTGAAGCGTGATGGTTTTGATTCCGAAGAGAGGCCGAGCGGTAAAGGATAGAGGAGACCTGCCCGTAAGCCCGTAGTAAGAGACACTCCACTCTCGCCTGCGATTCCTGGTATTGGGACAGGAATAGCGCCTTGAGCCTCAACCTCTGCCTTTCCGAAAGCGACATCACCCTGCAAAGGACCCCATCCCGCTAGCTCGAGGGTTGTCTTGTTGAAGATGCCTCGTGTGGGCAGTAATGGATTGTCTCGCCGATCTTTCACCCAGGTGTGCATCACGCTACTCTTCACGCTATCACCGGCGTCTTCTCTCACAGTAGGCGAGGCACCGCTTGCAAGTCTAGTGATCTGTCTCCACATCCCATTGTAGCCCAACTCATGCTTACCTCCGCCCGGACTCATCCACCGCAGCTTAGTCCATCCACCCTTCAACGCTTCCTCATGACTCGACCACACTTTGCTCGTTGAGCTGGAAAAGCCGCCAATTTGCCATCGGAAATCAGGGTTACTGAGTATAGGTGTTTCGAAGCTGGCTTCGTATGCTGATCTCGTGCGTGTCCCTAATGAAGCATTGACAGTCAAGGTCTCTGCACCACCGAAGATATTTCTTAGGACACCATTGGCGTAAGCATCTCCCTCTGCGTTGCCAACGCTGGTGCCAGTCTGCAATTTGTATGGGGATTTCTCTCGTACTGAGAGGAAGACGTCGATATCTGTGGGTGTGGTGGATGGGTCCGTCGGATCCGGCCGGTCGACGTAGAGAGATATGGGCTCGTGGAAGATGTCTGGTGACCAAGTAAGCTCTGCTATGGGTTGGAACTCTTTACGTCCTACCTAATTTGTGAAGCTTGTCGGCTCCGATTGAAACTTCCCTGATAGCTTCGGCGAGAGTGTAGGGACGATCCTGGTTGGCGCTAAGGAGAGGGTTGAAGATGCGTTCAAGAAACGCTTTCCGAGTCTTGGTGGCGCCGAGGATGCGTATTGATGATATAGTAGCAGGTAATGTGGAGTTATCCTCGATCTAATGCTACGCTCAATTTTCGAACTGCTCGATTTTGGGACCTTCAATTCCCAAAAAGCTGCACCTACCAGCTCGGCCAGCCGCCTCTGTGCCTTGGCATATTCAGCAAGCTCTCTTTCGTTCGCCAATCTAGTCTTCTCCTCCTGTACCTTGGGGTCCACTCCTTTTCGTAACCTTCCGAAGATCTGCACAACCAATTCAATTAGCAGGTATATCTCCGTGCAAGAGAGTCAGCTTTGGAGATAACGATATCACTTACATCGTCCCCGGACTCCAATGGGTCCGCCATTGAAGCACAGATGAAGGGCACGCTTGAGCTTCCCAGTTGTAGATTCGGAATGACGCGCCAAGATTGACGGAGCGGCGTTTCTTACCGATTAGAATACCCTCAGCCCTACAGCCAACATCTCTTTCGTGCGGAGCCACGACGCCTTGATCTTTCTTTGTCTCTCAAACATTTAATTCGTCGGAAAGACTTCTTTTGTTTTACGACTTTACGCATGAACACACCAGGGCCTTATCTCCTTAAGCACCAATGTCTCTCGCATAAGTGATCTATCTGCAAGAACGCCCCTCCAATCCCAACCTTCTAGCTCTCACGAGCCTCTATTCACAGAAAATGGCAACCCGAGCAGCCAACAAACGAGTAAGACCCACTGTCACTTCTAGAGGCCACTTTGGGATACGATGAGGAAGTTCTAGCTAATCCCGCTCCAGCTAACGCGCGAATACCAAACCATAACCGCCTCCCCACCTCCCTACATCACCGCACACCCGTCAGAATCCAACATCTTGGAATGGCATTACATCCTCACCGGCCCACCTGGGACCCCGTACGCCGGCGGCCAGTACTGGGGTACGCTTCTCTTCCCGCCTACCTACCCCTTCGCGCCACCTGCGATACGGATGCACACGCCATCTGGTAAGTCGCATCACCACGTGGCCTTCTCTTTTTCCCCATACTCTCTCTTCCGCCGGACAACACGGCAACATCTGCCCCATCAACCTTACTCATTTCCCAAGAACTTCAAAGCTAAACCCCACCACCCCGCAGGCCGCTTCCAACCCTCCACCCGCCTCTGCCTCTCAATCTCCGACTTCCACCCCAAATCCTTCAACCCGGCCTGGGAAGTCTCCACCATCCTCATCGGCCTAATGTCCTTCATGACCTCCGAAGAAATGACCACCGGCTCCCTCTCCCGCCCCGACCCGGAACGCCGCTGGCTAGCCGCCCGCTCCAGGTGGTGGAACGCCACCGGCGGCGGCAGCGCCACGAACCCGGTCAAGGGCAACACCGCGACGGTGAGAGGGGTGGGGGCCGTGAAGGCGGGCGATGGGGGTGTGAAGTTCCGCGCCGAGTGGCCGGAATTGGACGCTGAGAATTGGGAGTGGATGGGGAGGAATGGCGTGGATGCTGCGACGGGGCAGGTGGTGCCGGATGCCGAGGGGGTGGGTGAGAGGGGGAAGTGCTCGCCCGAGGTGGCGGCGTTGAGGAGGGGGCCCGGGGGTACGGCGGCGGGGCTGGGGGATGCGGGTCGGGCTGCGAGGGAGGCGGGACGGGGGTGGGTGTCGAGGCATAAGGTGCTTGTGGGGGTTATGGCGCTGATCGGGTGGGCGTTGGCGATGAGGTGGGTGCAGAGTGGTGCGGACGCGTGAGGGAGGGGATATTATGACGCGAAGTGTATTGCGTGCATTGCGGGTGTTTTTCTGCAAGAGGCGAGGGGATCGAGATACCAGGATATACGTCTTTCCGGACGGGGTTTCAGTAGATGATATCTTTTCTTACAATGATGGTCAAGAACATCGTCTCATCACTTGAATTATCTAGAATGCCTTGGGGCCGCTCCTCTCCATCTCTAGAGACGAGGTGGCGACACTGTGCTCGCAGTCCTCCTACATGAGATGGCTTGGGTATATATTGCCACTTCAAATAATCCCCTTCATCCAGACTACACAACACGCCCAACAGACGTGTCAACTCAACTAAGTGGGCTGATCGCATCTACCCCGACGTCCGCTCTGTTGACTTTTCCGATCTCAGTCTCGAAAGAGAACTGAAATGAGAAGGCCATCCATCACATTGTGTTTTCCAACCTGATGGTTCCGAAAGTCGGACGCGGCTGTCGTCTACCAGACGATTGTGTGCTGGATCATCGGGAAACAGTATCACGTCCAATAGATACATGTCGTAATTGCACTCAAGCCGCGTCGTCGGACACGCTTGATTACTTGCGTAACGGCGGGCTACATCTCGTGGTGGAGTCGGAGGACGGATGGTTGGGTGTTCCATGAAAGGGCCGTGCATGGTGCGAGGAATACAATCACATTCGTCTTCACGGGATCAGATGATCGTGATTAGCTGTGTGATGGGTTCTGATATGTGATTTTGGCTTCATAGTGGCCGTCGTAAGATGATGTCGGCCATGGCCGACGAGATACAACAGCCTTGTACCAAGTCTTCGGACTCCATTCATCGATCTTTTGCACCCTTTCCATAGATCCTTGTCGAATTATAAGGAACCCTACTCCGACTGATCGAGCTGAGTCCAATATGCGACACATCGCCGTCCTGCGGGTCGCTAGCATAATATGTCAACCCCGGCTGCCGGGACAGCTCCGTCGCCAGCTCCGAATCCGAATAGGCGCAAAGTTCGTTCCCCAACACTTCCTTCATCGCTTCCGACAGGTCCGCCACCGCTCTGAAATTCCCGCGTACTTTCCGGCCACTGCGGCAGAGCGCGCTGTAGATGCTGGCGTCCAGCCAGACGATGTACATGCCGAAGAGCCAGATCATGAAGAGGGAGAGGTTGACGTAGACCATCAGGCTCGAAAAGCCCCAGACGAAGTATGATTCCGGGAGACATTGGGCTAGGTCTTGAAGAGCCGGTATTGTTTTGTTGTTGTAGCAGTAAGTACCTTCATACCCGTGCCGAAAGTCCCAGTTGCGAAAATGGTAAAGGCGTCCGTCGATGGTGATGTTAGTGGTGTAGTTTCGATTGTTTTGCAACCCGGGATCAGGCCCCAGAGGCCTCCCTCTGAGGGTACCGTCTCCTGTCCGATAGGTATCGTAATTGACTTCATATACGGGATCGGTGTTATTCATGGTAGCTATGAAAGCAATGATCAGTGCAACTCTTATCGAACTTTGTGCTGTCTGCAATCTCACCATTGAGCAGGGATGCAAACAAAGGGTAATCCTTCCATAAGTTTAGGTTCTTCCCACATTCATCATAGGACGCACAATGTGCAAATGGATTCGAAGGATCAAAGACAGAAACAGGAGGGCCTGGTGCAACGGTATCATTCGCGTAGCCAATAAGTGCTCCGCCCGAGACATTGTAACACGATCTCAATAGAGGCGAGCTGGGCTGAAGAAAGCTACCGTCCAACATGTTGTAACCGGCAGTAGATGGGGTGAGGTAGCCGGCAGTGGCACTGATGAGGGTAGGGAAGCCGAGCACGTAAAGAGTTGACAGAAAGAACCAGAGTAGGAACCACTTGTTCCGCCACCCCTTGGATGAAAAAACAGCCTTGAGTGAGTACCATGCCGCGTAGAGCGATGTTGTCGAAAAGGTGAGAGAGGTGTAGAGGTCGAAAGATACCGGCGATCGCTCGGCTAGCCTGGTGAGCCCATCCATGAACACCTTGTATGAGATCCAAGCCATGAGGAAGCGGCCGCCAGCCCCCCCGAGCAGCTGCCATATCACGTCGATGGCTTTGGCTTGGGTAAAGGTCAGATGAGTAGCCCCTCTAAGGTTGATGGTAAAAGCAGTCTGAACCTTGCTCCGTCGCTCGTTTGCCAAATCGCAGGAGATGGGATTGTTGAGAACAAAGGAGCTGGTGTCAGGGAGAAAGGCGTAGAGCAAGGAAGCCAGAATACTGAGACCGATGATCAAGACAATGCCTACGAAGCCTGTCCAGAAGGCGGTGCGAACAATGCGCGTGGTAGATCGGGGTGAAAGTGCTTTGGGAGGCAATGTCGATATGGGCGTCGTAGGCCGTTCATTGTTCGTGCAGTCCAATGTCGACCTCTGATGGATCTTCTGGTCCAGCAACTCGAAAGCGTCGCCAGCGTCATCCTTGTCATCCGGCGAGCTGACATCCCAGTACGCGGGCGTGGATGTCATGGCGGACCGAGACCGAGACCCCGGAGAAGGAAGGGAGGATGCTCTCTCTCTCCCAGGTTTTCAATGTGACGATATTCCAGGTTCAAATAATAATTCGAGTTGAGCGAAGGGGGGCGAAGCATTTAGTTTCATTAGAACTATTCTATTAGTTTGCGGCACGGATCCCTGCAGGGCATCGTTGGCCTCGAAGCATTCGGCAGAAACGGGGAGTGGTTAAAAGTCCATCTTGCAGCAAAAGGGTGAGAGACCGAGTTATATTGCCAATCTTTACGACTAGAGGGCCGAAGTGAAGGATACTCGTAGGTAGAGGAAGAGTGGATATAATACCACGATGGATCAGTCAGCAAAAGCGCCAGATCTTATGGACACGTGACCTTGAAATTACTAGCGGATCATCAAGCTCTGCAACAAGCTTAGTAGCCTTGGACCAAGCTTCATTGCGAGGTCAAATATGGGTGGCTAAACCTATAAGCGTAAGTCTAGACATAAAGTATTCGAAGCATAGCCGCAAGCTTTGTTTCCCCACGAGTGCCACGCAAAACGCCAGGTGGGATGAAATTGAGGTGGCTACCTTAAGGTAAAGAAGTGTAACGTGACGAAGCGAGGCTGAGCAGTCGTTTCATACTAACATATAGTAGACGAATAGACACTGTGTTTGTCAAAGTTGTTGATCGTTCCTATTCTCCATGTGGAACTTCGAGTGGTGGTGACAGCCACATATCCTGGAGACATGACCACGTCGAAAATAAGTTCGCCCTCGGTTTGATCCTGGCTGATGGCCAGAACTCGTGGCAGGCTCCCTTGGCTCACAGCTGGAAAATGCCGATAGGTTATGCTTTTGGCAACAGAACGTGAAATGATGGTAGTTAAAGCGCGAGAGTAGCAAAGTCATGATGAAATATTTCCAGGGATCCCTTCACGTATGAAAGAGACTTTCAAAGACGTCATCGACATCGTAAATGTGATCTTGGACCTAGATCACTGCGGCTTCCTTCAACTGTCCAGGCTCAGTGCATTAGAGAGCTCTTCACACAAATGGACGCCAGCCTTTTGTACTTCTGTAGAGCCAAGAGCGCTTCTTGCGCCATTTGCCACGGTAAGGATAGCTCAGTGAGGACCCGCGAGTACATGCCCATCACTCTGTATCTTTTGCAAGCAGATGTGGGGTTTTTATCCGCTTTCAACAAGGACAGGCGGTAGCTCATGGTATATGTATAACATGAAAGAGGATGAAGCTCTACCCAAGGACAGTGAACAGTAGTCGTGATAAACACACAATATCTCACTGGAGTGCGTATTGGCAGCCTCTGTGGCTACCCAAGGGCTTATAGGTACTCTGTACGTCGCTAGTCGCCACTAAAGGACCGGCTGCGATGTATGACCCATGTACCTAGATCTCAGGAGTCTTAAGAAACGACTCAATTGTAAAAATCGATGTGTCTTACTTGGGCGTAAGTACTAGTTCTCATATGTTGGATACCTCAAGGAGCCTGCAATGGCATGCAGGAATTCTAAAAGCGTCCCGAGGGTGATGTTTTGAGAGGCGTCAGTTTGTACTTCGCAGTATTTGTTCGCGCCAAGACTTTCAGCCCTACGGGAATGGCATCTCAGAACACGGCACTCATTCACCTCAGATTACCAGTCCCACTGTCAAGTAACCTTCCGCTCTAATCCCCCCTCGACCAGAGAGAGATCCACCCCCTCCTTCATCGCGACCTCCACCCCCTCCAGCCCAGCCACCATGGCCCAATACTACCCCCAACAACACCAACCCCAACAACAACCCTACAACCCTTCAAACCTCCAATTCTACCCCTCAAGCTACGCCCAACCAGTCTCCGGCCACACCACCCCCTCACAAGCTCAATATGGCTACGGACAACCGCCAACGAGCAGCCAAGCCTACCCCGGCGTCTCCGGCAACATGGGCGGTCCTGCACCGGGGGGATATGGGGGAGCCGGAGGGTTCGGCGGGGTAGGGGTGAGTGGGAGGATGGGAGAGCAAGGGGGTTTGCGAACGGGGTGGTTGGCGGCGTTTGGGACGGAAGGGTATGATGGGGAGCCGCCGCTGTTGGAGGAGTTGGGGGTGAATTTTGGACATATTAAGGGAAAGGTATGTGGATCGTTCATTCTCTTTGACACCCTACAAGAACGTTGTAACGCCCAAATCCCCATCCTTCCTACAAGTCCAAAATCACACTTCCCCCCCTTCACAAACCCGCCCCCTCCCACCCAAACCCACAACTAACCCCCCCACACAGACCCTCACAGTCCTCAACCCCCTCCGCCCCATCTCCCAACACATAATGGACGACGCCGACCTCGCCGGCCCCCTCCTCTTCTGCCTCCTCTTCGCCACCTTCCTCCTCTTCAGCGGCAAAGTCCACTTCGGCTACATCTACACCCTCGCCCTCGTCGGCTCCCTCTCCCTCCACACAATCCTCTCCCTCATGTCCCCCGACCCCGCCGCCGCCGCCAACACCTCCCCCGCCAGCACCCCCGGCGGCAGCTACCCGGACCCTTCCGCCCCCTCATCCTCGTCCTCGTCGTCGCATCTGCATCATCTCTCCGGCGGCGGTGGTCTTCATCAATCGGGGCAACTGAGCTCGACGCTGACGTTTCCGCGCAGCGCGAGCGTGTTGGGGTATTGTTTGCTGCCGCTCGTGTTGACGAGCTGTGTCGGTGTGGTGTTGCCGATGGATACGGCGGCTGGGTATGTGATTTCGACTCTGGCGATCTGTTGGTGCACGTATAGTAGCAGCAAGATGTTCTGCGCCGTGGGTCGGATGCGAAGTATGAGGGGGCTGGTGGCGTATCCGTTGGGACTGTTCTACGTCGGTTTCGGCATCATGGGGATCTTTTCGAGTAGCAAAGGTGGGAATTTGGTGAGGACGAGCGCCGGATGAGTGGGCGATGTATGGAGAGCTGGTGGCGCGCTCAGGGTGGTATATCTAGAGGCTTGGTGGATGAACCAGCAATACGGATTTGGTCTGAGTGTTGAAGCATCATGGATCATCTATGTGACAGTATCTATCCTTCGAAATCATCATCGCCTTCCCTCTGCCTTCGTAGGTGCATAATCCCTCAGCCACCCCCTTCCCTTGTCCAAATCCCCACCCCCAACTTCCAACGCTGCAACACACCACTCAAGGTCATACCCACTCTGTTCGCGAGATCCTTCCTTTTCTTTTCCCTTTGCGGACGAAGCACCCTGATCGCCCTCCGCAGCAACCATGTCAGCCAACAGCCTCCTCTTCTGACTCGTCTCGTCAGTGCAAAAGCTGACAGGCGTTTTCATGCCCTTCAGATTCTCCAATGTCGGCTTGATCATTGCTAAGGCGTCTTTGGAAGTCATCGTCTGTCCGTCAGCGGCTAGGCCGAGGTTCTTGCGTCCAGTCTTGCAAAGGGCGTTGTGACACCAGGTCTGGTTGCAGCCCGTCAAGAGCTGGGTTAGATACTTACGCTCGACGCGGCGCTTGAGGGCTTTGCCATCTGGATCGTACATAGAGACGTAAAGGGGTCCGAAACAGACATCACAAACACCAAGGTCGTTCCGAGATCCTTGGATGCGAACTTCACCGCTTCTACCAATGCCATCGATAGTACGACCGCAATTGACATTTTTGCAGATACGTGGCTTGGAGCGCGAAAGTCGCTGCAGATTGTGATGTTTGAGATGCGTGGACATGTCGCGTAACCGGACGATCTTGTTGCAGATGTGGCATTCGGTTGTTCGGGCACCGTCGGATAATTCGTGCGGTGTGAGGCCGGAGAGAATGACTTCTGCGGAGTCTGATGGTGGGTCGTCGGCTCCTTGTTGAGGCACTTGAAGATGGCAAAATCGGCAGAGTATCGGTTTGCCTGGGCAGACGGTCGTTCGGTGGTGGGCGAGGTCTGGGACGTTGACGGCCTTGTACTCACACGATGAACATAGGGTGGACGTGTGCAACATGATGTTGTGCTTAGTATGAGAAAAGCCATTGATACCATGGGAGTCGTCATGAGGACAGTGCCAATGATTCTTCCATTCAGGGGATGACTTCTGGAAAACGAGCTTACAGCGAGGGCAGACGACATTGTTGCGTAAACAGAAATTTTGATGGAGAAACATTGTGCGGGAGGGAATTGCCTGATGACAATTGCTACAGCGTTCTTCATCTGGGGCGAGGGATGTATCGTCTGCCATGGCGGTGTCGAAAGAATCCTTTGTCGACAAGACTTGGAGGTTGTATTGCATCGGGGCTTTGTCTCGGCTCTGGTCATCTCGGGCCTCGTAGCCTCGCACGGACACCCAAAGTGCTTCTGCATGTTCGAGATCAGTGTTGGTATGCCGAATCTTGATCCGCTTGATTGCTCGAGTTGAGATGTCACCAAAAACATACTCCTCCTTACGAGGTCTGCCGCGGTGCGTTGGCCCGTATGGAGTGATAAATATATCGATGTCGTGATTATGGTCCTGGGCCGTCAACTCAACTTCTAAATCGTGCGCCGAGTCCCAGACTCCTAAGGTATAATCCACATAATCTCCAGGCCTAACCTGACCTGCTTCAACTATACCTACACGAATCTGGCCCCCTGAAGAGCTTCCCTCGGCTGTTCCCGGAGCCTTCTGTGATTTTTTGACGAGCTTTTGTAATGTCTCTTTTGCCTGTTCCTCGTTCAAAGGCTCAATATCGACTTCGAGATCCGTATCGACGAGTGTTATTGCCTCTTCATTCGGCTTCAAGCCGTCCACCAGAAACCGAAAGACCTCCTTACCAGCAGGTACAGCCAAGATCTCTCCATTAGTCAATGTAGCGTAGTTATCTCGTAGATACCGTTCCAAGAGAGCTTTCCAGTCCTCCGGGTCGTAGCCGGCTTCTAGGGGTCTAAGCTTTACGTATGTACCCTTCGGCAGCTCTTGCACATGAACTGTCAATCTTGGCACCGGACCTTCACCATCGTTTCCAAGATCGCCATTCGTCACACTTGGACTTCCAACAGTGCTTGGTGTTCTCAGTGTTTTCGACCCAGGTATGCCCAGTGCCTCCCTTAGGAACGAGCTGATTCCCACCTCACTCTCACCAACCGAAAATTCCTTTATCCCAGCGAACACGATCCTCCCATTCTCAGGGTTGACCAGCCGGAATGTTAACGGGTGTGGAAGCTGCTGCTGGCTTTCGATGACTAGCTCACGTGCTTGGCGCTCAGCTGCGAAGCTGTATGGGTTATAAGGATCGAAGTTAGAGGTTTGAGGCCGAGATGCGCTGGCGATATTGACAGTAGCAGCAGAGAGAAGCTGCTCAAGAGCGGACGGAGGTAGTATGATCTTATCGCCCCGAAGAAAAGGCGTGGATGCTTGGGGCAGGACTGATAGTTGGGACGACCATTTCAGAGGTGGTCGCTGTGGGTCGAAAGTCATGGCGGATGGTCGAGGAGATGCTCAGAGTCAGATGCTGCATGATGGCACATAATGTATGATGACGACGTGAGAAGTGAGTTGCTTTGTCGCCGTCATTCTAGAAGCATCGACGGGCCTGTCATCAATGCTCCTGTGTCGTTCGTCGAGCCTGCCGCCAAGCCTTTTAAGCGTTTGCAAAACGGACAGAACTAGTCACTCATCACCCATCTTCACATAGTATTGTTTGAGAGGCCGCACATAACTGAAGGTTTGTATGTGCTTTACAAATCTGTGGAGTGCTTTTATGAGCATGCGCGATGGACATTGTTGGCCGGAAACGCAGCGGCAAAGCATGAACCGCAATTACTTCACGCATTCACGATGGATCATTATTGACATATTGATATCTTATCCCCTGAAAGCTTCCAGGTAGACTTGTGCATAGCAGAGAGTTGTTACAACTGCGGGCTTACATGACGTAGGCTAAGTATATCGACTGTCAACTCCGTTTGCAATATCAAGTCCCGGCGATTGTCGCGCTTGTCTTGGCTACACTTTGCTGAGATTTCTGATATGAGTGCCGCATTAGGACATGGGCTGGTAATAGCTGAAAGTGTCAATCGTCAACAAAGATATCTGCATAAGGGTCCCCTTGAGATCAAACAGCAGTGCTGGGACACGGCAGCAGCTCTGATGTATGCCTCTCATGCTGGGCCATCCAAAGGTCGATCAGGCCATAAATGAGATTCATGAACCTACTCCCTATTCACATATACTGGGTGCCAGCAAAGGTTATCCCATTCCAGGATAATAGTGCCTCCACATGGCCAATGTTGCAGTGCCGCCAATACTGGCGACTCTGATTGTGTAAGTCAAACATATCTGTTAGCTTTATCAACCTCCGACAACTATCAGTGGGTGTCAATTGCAATGTTTGCTGCACCATCAGATAAATCGTTATTATTATTTACTTGAAACAGAGATAGCCATGACACGAAGACTACTGACCTAACTAATCGCTATAAAGTTTTGGCTTCGGGACGAGACCGAGTGGTCAGATCGAATTCATTGCAACTCCTTCTTGAAAAATCTCATCCCCTTGCTTGCTCGTGCGTACATCTGAGATCTTGGTCGAGCGACTATTGACTATGAGTCGCGTCGATGCCTTGAGTTCACCAGCATCAAGGCTGCAGCTTGTAATTATACATTCGATATCGCTCCTGCGTTGGTATGTTCCTTGTCAATTGAATAACTACAGATGTGTCGAGGGTATTATGAGAACTTACGATTTTACCAAGAGCCAGACTTATTCACTCGAAGAAGCCATTCACCGAGCAATATCAGTTTGTATCAAGTTCCTCTCGTCTTACCAATCGGACCAAGGCTTTCCTTAATGAGCCCGACACGGCTTTAATGTCCCATAGCAATCCGTGACCCATAGTATTGGGTGCCCTTTGTGCAACGTACTAATGATATAGGATACTAGGTAGGGAATTACTAGCTACTCGATACATTACAGCCGGAACTACCTCCACAACTCCTGATTCCGCTCAGCTCCGGAGAGCCATTCTGCAGCACCGCCTGACCCACAGGCGCATCGTCATATCCTATGAGGACCTGCAACTCCGCAAACAGCTTACTCTCCATCATATGGAAGGGAATCTGCCTCACAGTCTCAATAAGTATCGCGTACGTAAGGAACGGCGGCTCCGTGCGCGGAGGTTCGGCCCCGTAAAATTTCATCCAAGCCACGTAACCACGGGCGCCCGTTTCGAAAGGCTCGACAACTTGCGCCGAGGGAAAGTGACTCAGACACCTGAGAGCGGCCATTAGGGTGATGAAAACCTCTTGAAATGACATTATTCCGGCTTGGGGAAAGTAGCTGTAGAAGAGACTGAGCCCTGCTTCGCGAAGACTGTGGTTCGTCGTCCTATTCGTGGCAATAGTGTCGTTGAGTAGGGGAAGGGGTTGCTCAGACGATATCTGTGGCCTATTGAAACCTGCACTAAGTGTCTGTGACGGACCCGCTGCCTTGTTGATCTGAATCTGGCCGACGACGCTCCCGTCCCAGAGAATGTCGAACGCCGCATTCTTGAAAGTCTTGGTGTCAATCATGTTGTACACAACGTAATAGAGAGCGGTCACGGCAACTTGGACATCGATATCCCTCGCTGGTGCGGCGGGTTGAATGCTGATATCAAGATCGGCGTACCAAGGCAGTATATCAACGTGGAAGCCCGAAATGCGCTTTCGGAAAGGTTGATGGGCGAGGTTAGCCAGGGCGTGGACTGTGTTCACGAGAAGGGAGATTATGTTCACTGCCTCTTCGCCATGATGGCCTCGGAGACTGAAGCGGACATCGTCGTCAGCTAGACGGTTGGGAAGCGAGATGTTGACGGGCGCCTGGGTATTTTGCACGATGGGTCGGGATGAGGAGATGACAGCGGCTGCAGCTGACGTGATCAGAGCTAGCAGAGTGGCTGCGTGGTACAGGGAAGTAGAAGGTCTCATCGTGGCCGCACGTCAAGTCAACGTTATGTTCATTCATTCAATAACTTGAAGAATATGAGATCAGGCGTCGATTGAATGGCAAACAAAACCCCAAACTTACAGCGTGTCTTGGATTCGAAATGCCGCAAGTACAGCATACAAAGGAATAAGCGAAGGTCCGCTTGGCTGGAATCCTTGACGCTCCTAGGGATATATGTGCGCTTCTACCGCTTCCATGCATTCACCAAATATCCTTGAGCCGCAAATATCCGCGTTCGTCACCAGAGCAGGTTCTGCTCATGGATTTGCCAGCACTCCTCGATCAAGATCCGAGTCTGTCGGGCAGCTCAACAAAGCTTGACACAATTTACTTCTCAGCACAGTTGGAATTCCTGTAACACAGCGTTCTTGACGCTGGTAATATAAACTTGTAGACCTGCAAAGCTTCCTCTACTTCTGGGTAAAAACCATAGGTGTGCCTGATCTTCTGTGGACCATCGGAATGACGAGTAAAGTTGAGATCCGTATGAAGCTCTCGCGAATTTTCAATGGCCAGCAGAGACTGACTTCAAGCCTTAAGACACTTTATCACCAGATGTGCCTTTTGCGCTGCTAGGGGTCAGCCAAACAAGAATGCCAACTTCCTCCATCAGCAACCGGTCTCATAAAGCTAGCGTCGAAGCGTGAACCACCCCCCCCCCCGCCTACCATAAGTCTTCGAAGCATGTACTGAGAAATTTCCTTACAAAAATTCAGCAACCCTCCATCTCTCGCATCGGCCATGATCATACGAGTCTGCTCTATCTTCAACACACCCAGAGTCTCGGAACTGAGATTAGCCAGAGCGAATCATAGTATCGTATTCTTGCCGAGCTGTTACTATATTCACTGCAAGTCGCGGACAGAATCATCCCTGCAACATTCAGTATCTATCTGTGCATGATAAACCGCGATGGATGTTGGGACTTACTCGGACGTTGTATATCGAGCGTACACACAGTATATCTTTAATGTCATAAACGTAGTTTACAGTCAGCAAAATTCGTACCCGTAGATGAAAATCTGCCCTCCATGCCTTACTTACAATAATCTGGCGCTCTTTCTCAAAAGTCTTTCAGCAAAGTCGAGCGTGAACCTGCTCCCCCATCCTAGTCAGAACATGAAACCCACCCTCACCTCACCTAAAAGTCTCCCAGACCTTTATCTCTGGCTGTGAATGGTTTGCGTATTCTATTTGGGAGGTGCTCGCGCTTGCTTTGTTGTGAGATATATTTCGGTATATTGTGGAGGTATTCGTGAAGGACAGAGCGTTTCGTTCAGTTACATTATTCTCAATATTTCCCTTTGAGCTGAGAAGCTGGATTAGACTTTCTTTATATAGTACAGGAAGACCATTATTATGTAGCCCGAATGGCTCAATGGTAGAGCGCATCACTAGTAATTTGATGGGTACATGATGAGGTTCTAAGTTCGATTCTTAGTTCGGGCATCTGACTTCCTACTTTAATATTTTTGCTTTTGGGACGAGTATCATGGTAGTAGTGTAGTCTACTATTATCCCATCCTTCGTCAGTAAGGTAAATTACAGCCTCAGGAGCCAACTTCCTGAGGTTCAACTTCTAGGTAGTAATTTAGCCACCTCACGGCGTACACCGTCGTCCACGGAACCCATTTGAGCTGCCAAGCCCGAGTGCGAGACGCCATGCAGCCAGATGTATTGCAAGGCACAGCCCGCCGCTTTACACAAGGTGCATTCGGACCCCATCACAACGAGACACCTTACCTAACGATTCAGCTGCCAAGTTAAGCCAAGCCAAGCCAAGCCGGCTGAGGGATAGAGAGAGCCTCATCATGTCACGTCCGACTAGTGGTGGAGAATTCAAAAAGGATGTGTAATCCCGGGATATATAAATATTCGAAGAAGACACCTGAATTCATCTGCTCGGACCGACCATGGCAGTCCCGAACCCAACATGTGGCTACGTTGACGCTTTGGCGAGTGAGTACATGATCACTCCCCTCCCTCCCTTCCTCCTATGAATTACCCCTCTTCTACATAAACCGAACGCTGAAACAAATCCGTCAGGCTCACCTCTGACCTGCGGCACCGGATACTGCGGCTTCAAGTCTACACTCGGCGCCGCCGGTTGCTGCACCAGCGCCGTCAGCGTCGGTGCGTCGTACTCCCTCACAGGCTGCAACTTCGTCACGGCCTGCTACGCCGCGACCGACATCGTCGCCTGCGCCGGCGGCTGCAGTTTCAACACGCATGATTTGCTATGGTTAGTTCTGTTCTGTTTAGTTCAGGCCCGTTCGTTGGGACTGTAGCATCCATCTCTCCATGGGTTGCATTATCCTTTTCACCAGATTGAATGACTGACGCGGAACCCCCCATACACACAGCTCCAACCCAGCGAGTCCAGAATGCGTCCAATACACCTTCACGGACATCAGTTCGACAGCGTTGTTTTGCTCCGATCGGCAGACCGTTGTCGACGTCGCGAGGACGTTTGCTGCAAATGGGGTCGCGACGGGCTCACCGAGTCTTAGCCCTGGGGGCGGCGTTGTTGCGACAACGGGCCTTGCTACCGCGACTCGCAGATCTGCTGCGTACACGAGTAGCTATGTCCCGCCGGCGACAACGGCCGCCCGCTCGGCAGCTGTTACAACTAGCATCGTCCCCCTCACTAGCAGCGTTGTCCTCACTAGTAGTGTCGCCGCTGCTGGAGCGCCAGATCCGTTTACGCAGAGTCAGGCTTCGAGTGGTCATCTCGGTGGTGTTGGTACTGCTACTCCGGTCGCGAAAGGTGGCTGCGGTAAAGTTGGGGTCTCACGGGTGTTGAGATTGGCTGGCTGCTTTTTCATGGGACTAGCTTTTGTTGTTGTCTAATGTGCGTACGTTGTAATCCTAGGAGTGATGCTAGTGTGGGAGATGTATGTAAGCTCAGATACTTAATGGAACCCAATTGCACATTGGATCTGCATGGAAATTGAAAGAAATAAGTCCATAATCACAATGCTATCCAACAAAGGTCTGTTCCGGATGAGGAGTCCTGACGAATTGAGGTTCGCTCATCTCCAGCCTATCCATCTGGCTCCCAGAAGTGGCTGCGGCTCCATATCGAACGGGCCTATCTCCAAGCTCTTTGAGCAGCACATCGACATCCCCGTTCGAATCCGCATTGTCAAGCATGGGCGCCCGGAAAGCTTTCGCTGTCTCAATCGGACTCAGGCTCACCGTCCGTCCAACGTGCCACCATCCGATGAAGATGGGCAAGGTAGCCAACCAGCCAAGGGCCGTGAATAGTACTGCAAGACCAAGATACAAGTAATGTGACTGGTAAATCGGCAACGTGGTTGTCTCCTGCGCTTTCACCAATTGGGGGTCTGAGCCGTTTGTAGCGGCGATGGCAGTACGAAACATCAAGTCTCGGATTGCTTTGATCAGGTCACTAGAAGGATCGGCGAAAGCCAGTGTACAATCCGCGTATGAGGTTCTCTTTGAATTGAGGATGGCGTATCTATTGACCGTCGCTCCAGTCGAGGTGAGCTCGTAGTTTACTGCACCGGCAAAACGAAGGTTGGCCATTGAGTTATAGGTGTCACTCAGCGCCTTGTAGAAGCCTCCTAGAGTCGTCGGGCCTGCCATCGTGGCAAGGGTAACGGTTGTCAAGTTGAGTACCGTATCATCAAACATGGTTGTAGACGGATCGAGCTGAATAGTGCTCTGGTTACCATTGACAATGACCGGATAGTCGACTACTGCAGACTGCATCGTACAGTTTCGTATTTGGAGTTCACCGTCGCAAGCCGGAGAATTCTTGTATTGTACTCCAAGATGGATTGTTCCTGGCTCGGAAAAACCCCAGTAGATGTGTGTGCCAAAGACTTGCGTCCCATTGGCCATGGCTTGCTGGCCATTATCGAAGTTTTGACCAGGAGCTGGAGAAACAGGGGTGAGGCTGAACGGTAGGGTGGATACGGAGCAGTTGATCGCAAACCCTGCACCGCGGATAGTTGTTGCGCACCTGCCAGAGCACCCAGTACTCGTAGCATTAATGTCAGCCTGGCTGTTAGCCGCGTTGACTGTACTTGTGAAAGCCGAAGTGAGAAGCGCTGCTTGTTCTCCACGACCACTTAGGTAACCAGTATATCCGTCAGGAAGTTGTTGGGCAATCGTTATACTCAAATCCGTGTCTTGCTTGAATTGCCCGAGCGAAACGCGCGAAGCTCGCTGTAGCAAGGGACCATTGATCGGTACGATAGCCACGAGTATGCTAGCGACAGCGACCATGTTGATGTGCCTGCCGGACATGAGAGCTGCCCAGAGACTATCTCCATAGCTCCAGTGACGATGGAGGTCGGCAATGGTAGTATTTTCCTTTGTTGCACGTCTCCACCAGGCTACAGTGACGCCTTCGGTAAGCGCAAAGTGCAATACTATGTTTGTAATGGTTGAAGCAATCGCAAGGTAAACAGTCGGCTGTAAGCTCCATTTCTTTGTAGGCTGCCCATTCGATTGAATCAAGATAATGACAGAGGCCGCGACACCCAGTAGAGCTCCCACTAAAGCTCCGAAGCCCAGCCATGGTAAACGGCGGAAGGCATTCGCTCGCCAAGGGGTCCTCGGGCCAGAGTGGACTGGACTATAGAAGTACGACTTGGAGCCATACGATGATGGTGTGTTCATCTTGACATGAGCTCGCTCAGCTTTGGGAGAAGAATTTTGAGCTCCCTGCCTGCAGAACCGAAAGAATGAAGGAGCATCCCATTTATGAGGCTGCGATACGGCTCTCGAGCAACACTCATTCCATTTCTCTTCCAGCAGCACCGCTCTAAAGCAGCCATGAATATTCCTGTCGGTCCAATACTCTAGGGTCTCGGATTGCGCCGGGGTCTGCTGCGCCGCCTCTCTCTGCCTCTCTGAATTGATTGTCTCATTGGTGCCGATGCATGGCGTTGACTGCGTACGCCCCAATTTGCTGTCACCAGCGCCATCGTAGACGATGATAGGTCCGTTGTTGAGAGGAGCGCATTGTCTCCTTGGCTTTCACTTTCTCCGTTAGATAAAACACGGGCTGTCAGCCGCTAAGCAAGCGGAGAGAGCCCGCCGGAACTAGCTCTTTCTTAGCCTGCTGTAGTGGAGTTCAGTTGGCGCCAGGATACTCCGTAGAGTGCGTCCAACTGCATTAGCGAAGAGGGGTGATGCAGGAGCCATCACACTTGCTAATTCTCATGGTGCCTCGTGCCACGCCCGAAAGCCTTTGATCAGATAGATACGCAGCTGAGCACCCGGCGTTCTCCATTCTAGATTCTCGTATTGACCTCTTCAGATTCCATGCCAAAGAGGCTGAGTAGACAACATACTGCTGTACGATGTGAACGTCGTTCCGACCGAAAAGCCTCGCTTTGCCAAGAGTGCCAAGCATTTGATTGCTCCTAGTACTTTACTACTTAGGTAGTCGGTACATCCCCGGTCCCCCCTGCTCCCAACCCCCTCCCCTTTCCCCCCCTGCACAGAGCAAGCCCATCAGCGGTCTACGTAGCATTAAGATCTGGCTTTGTAAGAAGCAGACCCAGAATAGATATTAGAGTTGAAAACGCAGGAGTAGGGACTAGCGCTATTGCTATTGCAATCGCCGTAGGTTGTAGATGAGGTGGTGGTTTTGTAGGTTGTAGGGTTTTGGTAAAGGAGGCTGGCTATTGGGTTGTCATTCCCCCTTGTTGCTAGGAATATGTACAATGAAAAGAACGATTACAAAGGGCTGCAAGACATTTCGCCAGCTAACGTACCACGTAGCCTTCCACAACCCATGCTCTGACGCTCATTCCGCCGACATGCCACCCATTCTACAGTGTGATGATCAGGGCGTCAGCTCGGAATCATCTATCTCTCGTTCGTCAACCACAAGAGGTGAAAGCTTTCCCATCTTCCCGTTCCTCCCATTCGCGCCGCCCGCCCATTGATTTCCCAGACCCGAGGTCGGGAACGGGGTAGGGGTATGCGGCGATCTTCCCCCTTGATATCGCCACAGCCGACTCAACTCCCTGACCGTTTTACCTTGCGCTTCTGCTGCCAACAGGCGTCCAGAATTGGTGCGAGCGAACGTCATGAAAGCGTCTCCGGTGCCGTTAATACCATCGATAGCAGGACCACTTGTCAAGCTTGGCACTTCGGGGATGATCTGACCATTGCCAAACTCCAACCCGCTTTTCTCCTTCATATATCCCATATTGGAGATTGCTGTGCTTTCCCTCTGCACGGCAAGCTTTTCTTCCACCTTCACCAACTTGTCGAGGAAAGCGTCCAACGACCGAGGTGCCTCCTTCTCGGAGAGGGGGAACATGGGGTCCATGTAGTGCTGGTTGAATAGATGTCCTGAGGCACCCATCCGCACAAATACAGAACCTGCGTAACGATTGTTGAGCACGTCCTGAACACAGTGCAGTACGCCCCAACGGGGAACCATATCCTTCTCGTTAGCGTAGTGTTCAATGTGAGAAATCACATGCCTCGGCTGTGACGGTCTGTCGAAGCAGACCTTAGCCGACGGGAGAGCCAAGTCATTGGCATCATTCTTGGAAGTCATCGAAACCAAGGGATTGGAGAAATGAGAAGCAGCGGAGCCGAAAGTGTAGATCTCCAGCTTGGCCATGCAGCTTGTAGGGAGCTCGGTGAAGAGCTGGTCAATGACTAGAGAGATGATGATTCCTCCTTGGCTGTGGCCAATCAGGATCACCTTGCTCACGGTTGGATCAACGAGGATGGCTTTGACATAGGAATACGTTACGCGGACATCCGTGCCCGAGTAAGCAAAACAGCGCTGGATGAGACACTCGAGGATGTCGGCTGGGAGGCCGTAACTGCGGGTTTATGTCAGTCCTTCCTCAGGCACACACATGGATGAGAGGACCCACGTCACGTTATGGATACCAATGACTGCTCGCCCAAAAGTCTCGGCTAGACGATCAATATTCTTCTGTAGACCAGAGTGCCTATATTCGGTCAATTCCTGTTATCCGGTCAAAGTGAGTATTATTTACCCTACGGCGCAGCCATTGACGAACACCCACCGCTCATCTTTACGCTGCTCAGCGAGGGCGAGTGTGTTTTCATTCATGTTGGAATAAGCAATCCTAGGCCCTTCCATAGGCTTTGCGATTAACCAAATGCTCAAGCAGATCAACGCTAACGCTGCCAAAGAGACGAGGCCCGGCAGCACCAGGAACGCAGGAATGGCCAGTATCAAGACGAGAGTCTCAATTATGAAGAGCAAGCTCTGTATGATTATGTCTCTGACACTCGCCAGACTGAGGTACAGCTCGTTGCTTGGGTTGTCCGCCTTCAGCGGGAGAAAGATATTGGGTAGGTACGGCAGTAACCTGAGGAGGACGCCCGCATCCTCGAAGAATAGCCGTATCGGGCTCTGTCGAGCAGCTCTGGTTGTTGAAGCCGCCATAGGATCCTGCTGGGCTGGGATGTATTCGATGCCATTCCCAGGATTAAGTGTGGATGAAGGCTTAGGAGGTTGAGCCAGTCGTATGATCTCTGGCTCGCGAGCGCCATACATTTCGTGCGTGAGCTCGTAGCTCTGGTGCTTTGGCAAGCCTGGCATGATGGATTGTCGTCGGAATAATATCAGGAGATAAAGTTTAGTGTCCACTGTGTTGTCATGAGGCGCAGGTTGTTGCGAGACATTGCTCGGCTGGTGGTCGCTGTTGATGGTCACAGGGTGGAAGCCACGTGTGAACCACGGAAGGTCCGCACTTTCCTTAGAAACTGGGTCCGATTTTGATACTTCCTTTGTCTGAAGTGTGAAACAGAGAGTCTTGCATGCGCTAAATGAAAGTTGTACAACGCTGGTAAATCGTCACGCGAAGCCCAAATTCCTTCGTGATAGCACGCGATGGTCCGCATTCTTCAGCGTTGCTCCAAAAGGTGGCAACCTTATGTCGAGCCTGTAAGGTTAACCTCAAATCACCAATAGTACTCCTCAAGAACCTTCCAGACAATCTCGTAATCCCAATCGTCGTCAGGTTTGTAGCCGCTAAAGTTCTCCATCGCGCCCTTGAATCGCACCGCCCCGTTCAACCCTAACTTGCCAATCGTATTGGAGCATATATGCTCGCAAGGCATCGGCCCCTCTCCAATCCGAAATGTTCTCACCCAGTCGTTGCGTGTTCGCGTGTCATCGTTGTCGATCGCGGCTAGGTCTTTGGTCTCGGTGGAAGCTGCAGGCTTCCGCTCCCACCTCTCAACAGTCAGGGCATCGCCGACTTTGAGAATCGCCTGACACCATCCTCCCACTTTTACAGCCATGCCCTTGAGGCTCTTCTCCGGATCATCTACCCTCAGCACCAAGCTGCTCCGATTGTGTTTCTTTCCGAGCGGGACAACTTCCAAATCATGCCATAGCTCTTCGTACTCTATTTCTTGTCCAGTCACAGCGTCCTTCGACTTTCCACGCTCCAAGACATCACCATCATCCTGCACCCACATGTCGCCCTCATCGATGCCGGGGTCGTTGCTCCTCGAGTCGATCCAGTGGTCCCAAACAGTGTGCGAAAGCTTTTCCGAGTCTTTTCCGTGAGCTTTAGATGGCGTGGTATGGGATCTGCCTGCGAAAGCCCACTCCATACTTGCTTCGGTGTGGGTTCCCGTGGCCTTCGCTCCTTCGAGCTTGTCTAGGAGCAGGCGCACATCGACAAAGTAGGAGTCTTTGGAGGTCAGCACAATTGTCGAAGTAGGCTCTTTAGGTTCATCGGGGACCTGTGACTTGTGTCAGAGGCGCCCTAGCTAGTACCAATTGTCTCATGTGACGATGTTGGGCATCAGTATTCACTCACCACACGATAGTGCTTGCGCTCGGTGATGGTAGGGACGCCCATGGTTAGAATCTTCTATGGATTCACCTAATCGAGTCTGCCCCAAAGAAATAGATGAAGTGATGATGTGAAGTTCTTATCGCACAGCTGAGACAGGCAGCGTTCATCTTATATCTGGTGACATGATGAATCGGCAATATGGTCACGTGATAGGTACGGCATAGAATAGTGATGAGGGGTAATTGGACTAGCGTTGGAAGCATGTATTCATGAGGGAAATGTTGAAATGGCAAAAGTTGCCAAGACGCTTGAATCAGCTTATTATGGAATTTGTAGTATATTTCAACACTCCCCGTGCTACGGATATCTCTGATTGGGTGTTCGACGTAGGTGATCAGGTGGATGTGTTTTTTAACTATTTATGTGTATGTGGTTTTTGCGATGGCGGAAGTTAGTGCGGGGATCGAACTCCCGACCTCCCTGTGCAGGGGCGCTTTCGTTGCCACTAAGCTATCCGGGCTCATAACCTGTTGAAATGGCAAAAGTTGCCAAGACACTTGAATCAGCTTATTATGGTATCTGTAGTATATTTCAACAAGAAATGCCCCTATTATTCCTACTCCTTAGCAACCCCCATAGTAGCAACGAAATCAGAAGACGACAAGACTCATCCTACCTTTTCTAATAGCTTTAACCGCCATATCAAATGCATGTACCGAGCGCTCAGCTCCATCAGACCTCTCACTACTACAGTAATTCTATCATGAGTCTTGTTAATCATGGCTGCTAAAATTACTCTTCTGCGACTTGCACTCCTTTCCCTCACATTACCCCATATCGTAAGGTAGTCAGGGAAAGTCTCAATGTCTCTATCCTAAATAGTAAATCTACGATGAGTGACGGTATGTTGGTAGTCCTGTTGAATAGTGTAAGCTTAGATGGCAAGAAACGTCTTGTTCACGCATTTCGTACCCCCATGGCGAACCAAATGGTACCCATGCAATCTAGTCAATGCTCTAGCTACACAGGTATGAGTATTCTCAGATGTGCAAAGTCTTCCACCACAGTTTCAAATACCCCAGAGCGATCGCAGCCCAGAACTCTGACTGATGGGATAAAGCTCTCATAGCAGCAGCAACTATGAGGTAGCAGGTACAGGTATACGGCCACGATGACAGCTCTACGATTGTGCCTCTTGGGGTACGCTATTGTGTTTCCGGAATTTACTCTCACATAATTACCACACCTTCTCATGATCAGCGATAGAATGCTCGATCAACAACCGTTAAAGCCGCCAAACACGATTGATCGCTATGTTCATGATTATAGTCCACATGCTGTTGTCGGTCATGACGAGAAATTCTCGGTCGATGGTACTCATGACTGTGGAGGACAATAGGAACCGAGCGGCGAGCAGGAGATGATGATAACAATGGCCAGAGTGGTACTGCGCTGTAGGCATCGATGCGATATTGCTATGGAGGAAGTGCGAGAGTTTGATGGCGGAAGGATATCAAGGGTATTTGACCCATTTGTTTGTGGTCAACGTTGGAGTGTCAATTGGCGAACTGTGGTTATGGTGATAAGATTGAAAAAGACGATGGCTATAGTAGAAAGGATATTTCACATTGATCACACGAGAGCGCAGAGCTAGCAGATTAGGAGAGTAGGAGGATTTTTTTGAAGGGCACAAATCGTAATGAATATGTAGATCGCTGCCCACCAGGAGAAGCGTCAAAGGGCAGATTTTGGAGAGACATTCGCCTATTGTGTCGTCGCATGACCTGCTGCAGTCCGACTCGTTTGTATCATACCTTTTGTACTCTATGATCGATATCTCTTATTTGCAAAGTACATCGGCCATAGCTTCCACGCCTACAATAGCTTATCGAATCAGCATTACTTGTGTAGCGACCTTTGCAGATCCGTCGCTACTATCTGAGGATGGTACAGCTCATGGTACACTCGCGTACTCGAAGTCCGGATATAAATCGATCAGATTCATCAGTATTATTGGTGTTCGAACAAAGGAAGATTCTTTCATCATTCTTTCAATATCATCTCATCATGTCCTTGATGACAAAGATCATGGACCGATCATATCTTGCGAGCCCAGATCTTGATGTCTCTTTGTCTGTGTAGGTGGATCGTGTTATGCTAAGATGTCGCCGTGCCTACCAAATTTGACCTTGTTGCGCCCAAGACTACAGTCAACTCCTGATGTTCGCCAAACGTCACATAGCCTCCTAGTATCCTGTCTGGCTTGAAACACTCTTGCGCAATCTTAGCCGCCAAGTGAGATACGACGACTGGCTGGAAAATACCGGAGACTGTGCGTTGCACATAACTCGGTGCCCAGACAGCAATTCGGCATTCATTTGAACTCCATGTCTTCCTTTCGTTTGGCATAAAGACCCAGGAGACCATGTTTAGAGCGTCGTTTTCGACCACTATCTCTTCAAGAGCGTCCAGGTAATCATTGGTCATAATCGAGGGATGTCTTGTGGGCGCAGGAGGTGGAGGATTCGCGAAACAACGAATGACTCCACGATTTGGAGCATTGATGAAAGCAGATGTATTTGATTTAGACCCAAGGGTAGTCGAGGAATCTGGTAATGAAAGGTTTGGGCTATTGAGAACATCCTCTACCCATGATGGATCATCGATGGAGTTGGCACCGGCTGGCGCTGATATAGTAGCGAGTGCCATCAAGGTAAGGTAGTAAAGAGGGCCGAGAGACCGGGCAGGACCGACCATTATGAATACTGGCAGAAGTTTGACTTTGTAGAATTGAGGATCAGTCAGAAATATACATGAGACGAGAGACTGTGTGGAAGGATCGTATTTGGACTGGGTGCAGTTGACAGGCACAGTAACCTATGCTCGACCGAATGAATGAAGTCAAGGAACTTTGGGAGCTATTGCCCTTCTAAGGACCTCGCAAGACTGAAACGACTCGCAGCGCACGCAAGATGCGACTAAGCGCCATATAGGCCACAATGGCCTACAGTATGGCAAAGTATCCATGTAGTATCTCACGACCCAGCCAAAATAGGTGCCAATTGCTGCGCTTCTCAATACTGCTGTTTCCTTGTATCATGCAATACCGGTGTCTGCGTCTGACACGACCAGTAGTCCAGCGTCTGATGCGAGGCTAAAGAAGCCAGATCCATCTCTACACATCAGATTCGACCTCGTTCTCTCGAATATGGCCACAATGGATCTTCTATCCGGCTGCTCGATTCTAAAGAAGTCCCTGGTATTGAGGGTCACATTCTTGGTAATCTCAGTATTCAATGCTATCAACAGCGACGCATTTGATAATGATACAGTATTCCATACCATCTAAGCTGCTTCAGGGACATATCTTTCAGGAATTGGCCTCCTGGAAGAACTGTTTCATAACTTATAGGACTTGGTACATGTTGTCTGAATCGCTGCCATAGTTTCTAAGGACAAGACTGGTGGTCATTGGTCGTGAAAGGAGATGCCTGCGCTAATTGATGACAATGTAATGTTGTTGATTCGATGGTGGAGGAGGCAACAGCCATGAGCTAGCTGGAGCGTATCAGCCAATCAGAGCATAGGTATTACCAACTGAGGCTTATCGATTAAACGGGCTTTGTTCTTAAGAAGCTCCATGGTCCTAATTGCATGCACATTCTATCACGTTCAATACACACGCTGAAAACAATTACAACATTCTCACCTACCGTCCAAGCATCCGTACCGAAATCTAGAATCTCAACCTCCAGCATCATGACTGTTCCAACAACTTGCTGCGGCCGATCGAGCGAGTCCTGCGTCTGTGCTGCTCAGGCCAAGTGCTCTTGCGGCAAGCAGAGTGCCCTCAATTGCAACTGCGAGAAGGCCGAGACTGAGAACGCCGTAGCTGGTGCACGCTGCTCTTGCCGTGAGTGGTCATCTCCTACAATCTACCACGCAAAACCAGCCACAATCGTGACATGTGGAGCCTGGATATTGCCCTGTCCACTTTGTCATTCACAACGACACTCTCTTGCATCTTCCTCTGTAGAGACCTTTGCTGACGAGTTTTCATATTGACAGGCGCCCGTCCCGCCGGGGAATGCACCTGTGAGCGCGCGTCCACCGAGAATTCTAAGGTGACTGGGGCCACATGCTCTTGCGGCGCCCGTCCAGCAGATGCTTGCAGCTGTGAAAAGGCTGCTGACGGCGGCATTCTTCCTTCCGAAACCGATTTCACGACCAAGGCCGCCAGTGCTTGAAGGTTTACATCTGGCTTCAGGAATATGGCAGGGCATAGCAACGGCGAATGGGGCTTGGAGTTATAATACCATGAGGATGCAGGGCTGGCTATGGCTTGATTTTGGCATCATAACGGACATGGCTTGGGTGGTCGCATTTTTGTCCGGAGTTGCACGACTAGTCTAGCTCACAGACTTGATCAGATGGCAACTTGTTACATCATATCCTTTATATCCTTTATATCTTCAGACATCTATTTTCCCTGCATGACGTCTTATCTCAGCTTCAAGTGCATTTGAGCCTCAACCACGCTTGCGCAAGGAGTGCATCGGTATCAGCAGACGCCAAGACTGTGCAGCGGACGCTAGCAGCAGATAGTCGGGAGAGAGGCGAGTGAGCTTATTTGTCGGCGCCGACGACGGCTGTAGACCTACATGAAGCAAGTCTAGCGATTGCCATCTAATCATCCAGGAATTTCCAATACTATCCATCCCGTACAATCATTCTCTCTCGGACTGTTCCCTTGAACCACACAATCCCTCTGTACTCGGACAATAAAGCAAGCCACCGGCGTACGCTCTTTCATACCGCGATTCAGCTTCCCCAAGTACCTGAATAAATATTCAAAGCACGCCTGCAGTGCCCCATCTACCAGGCTCGATCTCCCTAACTAACCCACCTCAAAGCTGGCGGAATCTGCAAACTGGCGAGCGCGGCGGCAGCCGGCTTCCTGGGCCGGGGTACTTCAGGAAACAACACTTCCATGCGAGGTCTTGTGCAATTCATAGCCGATCTACGCAATGCCCGCGCACGTGAGTTGGAAGAGAAAAGGATAAATAAAGAATTGGCGAACATACGGCAGAAATTCAAGGACGGTAACCTCAATGGATACCACAAGAAAAAATATGTTTGCAAGTTGCTGTATATTTACATACTGGGATGGAACGTGGATTTCGGGCATTTGGAGGCAGTTAATCTGATCAGTGCAAACAAATACTCGGAGAAGCAGATAGGTTATTTGGCTGTAACGCTATTTTTACATGAGCAACATGAGTTATTGCATTTGGTGGTAAATAGTATCAGGAAGGATTTATTGGGGCATAATGAGCTGTTCAATTGTTTAGCGCTGCATGCAATTGCGAATGTGGGTGGGAGAGAAATGGGGGAGGCACTGAGTGGGGATGTACATATGCTGCTCATCTCACCGTAGGAACGGCCAAGGTTTTGGAGGAGGCATTGGCTGACGATTGCAGGACATCGAAATCATTTGTCAAGAAGAAGGCCGCCCTCACCCTACTTCGGCTATACAGGAAATACCCTGGGATTGTACAGCAAGAATGGGCGGAACGAATCATATCACTAATGGACGATCCGGACATGGGCGTCTGTCTTTCGGTCACTTCCTTGGTCATGGCTTTGGCGCAGGATCAGCCCGATCAGTATAAGGGGGCGTATGTCAAAGCAGCGCAACGGCTGAAAAGAATTGTCGTTGACAATGACATGGCACCCGATTACCTATACTATAAGGTTCCCTGTCCCTGGATACAAGTCAAGCTCCTGCGGCTGATGCAGTATTTTCCTCCCTTAGGTAAACTGCCCGACACCTAAGCAGGACTGTTACTTACTAACAGGCAAACAGAAGACACGCATGTACGAGGCCTCATCCGGGAGTCGCTACAGCAGATCCTACATGACGCCATGCAAATGCCTAAAAACGTTCAGCAAAACAATGCGCAGAATGCTGTGCTCTTTGAAGCTATCAATCTCGTTATCCATCTCGACACCGAGCATAATCTCATGATGCAAATTTCGTCACGATTGGGGAAATTCATACAATCGAGAGAGACCAACGTCAGGTACCTTGGCTTGGACGCCATGACGCATTTTGCTGCTCGAGCAGAAACGCTGGATCCTATCAAGAGGCACCAGAATATCATAATGGGCTCGCTGCGAGACAGAGATATCAGCGTGCGGCGCAAAGGTCTGGATCTCTTGTACAGCATGTGCGATCTGTCGAACTCGCAGCCAATTGTCAACGAGCTGCTCAAATATTTGCAAATCGCAGATTATGCGATTCGGGAGGAGATGGTACTGAAGATAGCCATTCTGACAGAAAAGTATGCGACAGACGTTCAATGGTATGTGGACATATCATTGCGGTTGATAGCAATGGCTGGCGACCATGTCAGTGATGAAGTTTGGCAACGGGTGATCCAGATAGTGACGAACAACGAGGGACTTCAGGTCTATGCTGCCCAAAATATACTGGAGTATGTGAAGGCAGAGCAGTGCCATGAGACACTGATCAAGATTGGAGGATATCTCCTGGGCGAATTTGGGCATCTTGTTGCGGATACGAAAGGCTGCAGTCCCATCGAGCAATTCTTGGCCCTTCAAACGAAGATGCAGGGATGCTCGTCGAGTACACGAGCAATACTGCTCTCTTCCTTCGTCAAATTCGTCAATCTGTTCCCAGAGATCAAGCCCCAACTGCTCATCGTATTCAAAGCTTACAGCAAAACCCTCGATTCGGAGCTTCAACAAAGAGCTTGCGAATACCTGAATCTTGCCAGCCTCCCAACCGACGACCTTCTCCGAACAGTCTGCGACGAAATGCCACCATTCCCCGAGCGCACATCAGCCCTCCTCTTCCGCCTCCACGGAAAGCATGCTGGGACCAGCGACAAACGTACTTGGGTCGTAGGTGGTAAAGACGCCAACGCTGATTCGAAGGAGATTCTCCTCACTCAGTCAACGGGCCTCAAACGCTCCTTCACACCCACCGCAAATGGCACGCTCAACACAAACGGAGCCTCTAGTCCAATCATCAACGGCACGCCTAAAGCAAATGGTACCCACGGGCTCGAAGACCTCGACCAGACTACCACCCCAACGACCAGTAAACCTCCCAATCTCGCCTCCGCGGCGCATCTATCCCAAGGCTGGGAGCCCGGTTACCGACGCTTGCTCTTCGCTGCCGAAAGTATCCTGTACGAAGATATGCAGATCCAGATAGGCGTCCGTAGCGAATACCGCGGCTCCATGGGCTGTCTCATCCTCTACTTCACCAACCGCGCATCCTCCGCCATCGGCAGCTTCACCACCACCCTCGACAACCCAAACCCCACAGATCATCTCCGCATCGACACGAAGAGCTTGCCCGATCCGACAATCCAGCCCGAAGCACAAGTCCAGCAGACCGTCATGTTCGAAGCCAAATCCGTCTTCGCCCTCCCGCCAACCATCCGCATCAGCTATCTGGCCGGCGCGCTCCAAGCGCTCACCCTCCAGCTACCCGTCGTCATGCACAAATTCATGGACGCGGCCGATCTAACCGCCGACGATTTCTTCAAGCGATGGCGGCAGATTGGCGGCGCGCCGAGGGAAGTCCAGCGCGTCTTCGGGCTGAGCGGGAGAATGGGAGATGCGGATTGGACGAAGCGAGTCGCCGAGGGTTTCGGGTGGGGGATATTGAAAGGGGTGGACCCGAACGAGAAGAACGTCGTCGGTGCTAGCGTATTGCATACAGGCGTTGGGAAACTGGGCTGTCTACTGCGGCTGGAACCGAATTGGGAAACGCAGGTGAGTCTCCCTTTTATTTACCCCTTCGCTCGTTCCGCGTGAGAGTTGGTATACTAAGTGGGAGTCTGAACCAGCTGTACCGCATCACGATCCGTGCCACGGACGAGAACGTCCCGCCCGTGCTGATGAAGATGATGGAGGAAACGTATTCGCGCAGCGCGACGGAGACGATGATTACGACGATGGATCATCGGGGTGCGGGGTGAGGTAGCGTCTATAAAATAGCTAGCTAAGGTAGCTAAATACTGGAAATTTGTGTGTTTGTGTGTATGAGAAGATGAGAAGATGAGTATTGGTGTTGTGTTTGTAACCATGCGTGCTGTGTACATACATACGTGCATGATTGGCGCTCTAAACGTGGGATGCGTTGTCATGAGCGTAGGTTCCTTGTATGCATGCGTGCATGCCTGACGGTTGATGGGATGGGATGGTATATACAACATAGGTCAGATGGGAACGACTTCGTTGGTGCAGTGGCTTGAGGAATTAATGCATATGTGCAGTATATTTTCATCCGTGGTTTTTTTATCGCTCACCATACACCAAGCACCGTACTGTATTTGAATCTCGGTGAAGTGAATTATTGGTAGGTCAATATGGGCTGACTTGATCTGTTAGATAAGGTACTGTATGACGTGCAACGCATTGCCCAATTCCCTATATAGCAGCGTTACCTGAGCTTTCAGTCGTCATTCATTGTATATCAGACAGATGCGAGAATTGCTCGGGTAGGTGAGGCTAGATGGAATAGAGCGTTAGCATACCATCAAGGGCATATTTCGTTTCGGCTCTTACATGATTCTTCTTCAGCAATCGGAGAAGTATGCTCGCATTATTGCCGTCCTTTGCCAAAGATTCCCCATGATCCTCGAGCAGTGTCTTCTGGAGTACAACCTGATTATCTGCATCGCAAAGGATGTTTGCAACTGCGACACTGCCTTCCTTGGTGCCAGCCATCAGCGCCAAGCCAAGCCATCCTTGAGTCACCAGCGATGGGTTTTCGGATTCGGTGATCATTGCCATGACAGGTTTTGCAATGTTGGCTCCGACTGTTTCGGCTTGGCGGATTGCATCGTCAATGTTGATCGGTGCTGCTCCTTGTGTTTCTGTCCGAGGTGTTCCTGCGCGCCACATTGCTACCACGATCTGAGCTACTTCCATCTTTGTGCCGAGATCGACGGTGTTGGCGTAAAGGTTCATGAGGCGAGCGATGTAGGTATTGCCTGGTTTTAAATCTTCTGCTTGCTTTGGCTTTAACGTTAGGAATAGTTTCACGTTGAAACTTTCTCCTGTGAGAAGCTGCCGGATGACCCTTGCAGCAGCGTACTGTACGATTTGAACGGGATGTTTGGACCAAAGGATTGTAATGGCATCCATCGCTTCGTTGTCGGCTAGCATGATCTTGTAGTCTGGATGTACTGCGAGATTCCTGTACAATCTGAGTGCTTCCTCCAACACCTGAACGTCGGAGCTGTTCCTTATGATATCAATTAAGAGGTCGTTGATGTGCGTCTGCCGGATCAGGTCAGAGGTAGCTTGATGTGAAATCGTTAGGTTGCGGAAAATAGAGCAAGCGCAAAGCTGCATTTGTGGTTGAGGCGCCGATAGCCAACACCGCAACATGGACAAGAGATCAGTGGTAAGAGTGTGAGGGAGAGCGAATTCGGGCCTTGCAGATATGTCCCACAAGCGAGCTGACAGTGATGAGCGTAGCTGAGACAGCGCTTCTTCTTCTTCTTCTTCGTTGGGGGATTCAACGAGCAGCTCAAATTGGAGCGCGGAATTGAAGACGGTGCTCTTCAGAGCGGAAATGTCATGGGTGCAAGAGAAAACAAACAGAGTGGTGATTAGGACTACTTCGCTCCGAGCAATGGTAAGCCTTTGATAGCGCTCGCTTGCTAAGAGAGCAAGGATAGCATTGCACAAGGAGAGTCTATCATCGAAGCCGAGGTCTGCTTCAGTGATAAGATCGTAGATAACCCTGACCGCATCGTCAGGGCATGTATCGAAGTTTGCTAGAATCTCTGTTCAGAGTATCCTACGCGCGGGAGATACAGCAGTGGCTTACGATCTTGCACAGCGAAGTCAAGTAAATCACAAAGTCGACTGATAAGATTGGTGGTAGTATAGAGCCGAGCTCGAAAGATGTGAAGGATTTGTTGGAACAGTCCATGCGTTCTGACGGCTTTCTTTGCAGGCTCTACCATAAATGAGATAAGTAGAATGTATAAGTTGAAGATAGTTACCATAATCTAAACACAAATTATACAGCACTCCAATAACTACGCCAGCCAGCTGTTCTGTACTTTCGACACGCTTGAGTAAAGATGCCATGTCGATCTTACGAAGGATGCGGTTTCGACTAAGATCTAGGACTATCATCAGCAAGTTGCGTACGAGCTTCTGGCTCAAGGACAGACCCGAATCTATACAGCAATTGCCGATTAGGCGTAAGGCATCGATGGTCCACGCATGGTTCCCCACTTCTGCAACGAGGTCCAGATAGGACTCCAAGACGGTCAGGCCTAAGAGATATCGCCATGATTCATTTCGACTACCATCTGCCAAAGCCTTGGTGGCAATGACAAATGCTTCTGTGTCATGTAGATGCAAGTGGAGGAGAGCCGGAGGAATTAATTCCACGATCTCGTCATGCGTAGTGGCATAACTTAGTTGTTTGATCAAAGTCCTGTCGTCGTAGTCTTGTTGCTGGACAGCCTCCACTATTACTTTCACAATGGCTCTGAGCACAGGCAGGCTTTGAGCTTCCCTTTGGACTTGGGCGGATGGTGGTCGTTCCACTTCGGGAATCTTGGACGACGGGGCTTCAGCCATTTCTACACTTTGCAAAGCCAGATAGATTCTGTTCGAGGGGACCTCTCCCCTCTCCTTTGGTATGTTGATAGGTTAAAAGCCATCAGGAAAGCTGGAGATAAACCATCGTATTTAAGGTGAGCCACCTATTCCTGACCGTATTTCCCTGCTTTCTAGGCTGAATGATCGAGACTGAGCCTGCCAACATATCTATGGATTCAGGTGAGGAGAGGAAGCGTCTTCAAGATTTCAGCCTTAGGAATGCGCTAGTGACCGTTGCCAAGAACAGGGGTTTGTCCGTCCGGTCTCCATGCTGGAGATCTACATTATATTGAAAGTCCTCCAACTGAGCTACACGCCGTCCACCAGCCATGACACGAGCCCAACAAACCATCACCCTCGCCTTCCTCGCCTCTTCAGTACGTACGCCCTTCCTCGTCCCCACCCCTTCCCTAGCTAACCCACCCATCCCACCCACAGCTCTACATCGCCTGCTTCCTCCACATAATCCCCCTCACCAAAACAGTCCAAGACGAAGTCATACCACTGGTACGCACCCTCTCCCTTTACTACATACAGCCAGCGCTGTTATTCTAAGGAAACTCGCAACGACAGTTTCCCTTCTGGGCCTTGGTGTCGTTTGGAGCCTATCTACTGTTTAAGCTCGGCTGGGGGGTTTTTACGTTCAATGATGTACCGGAGGCGCATAAGGAGTTGATGGGGGAGATTGAGATGGCGAGGGAGGACTTGAGGCGGAAGGGGATTGATGTTGATTGAATGAGTGCGTTATTCTATATGGCGTCCATGGATCCTGGTGGATTGTACAACGACGTCTGCCATCTTTTCGTTTTGAATCTGCGAATGGTGCCTTGCGCTTCGCCCTTGCTGTGTGGCCTCCTGGCTCCTCTCCTCTCCTCTACTCTCTACACCTGCCGGAGCATCACCCTCCCTCCACCGATCCAGATAACTTGACCCAAGTATCCACCTGCATCCAGGTGCCCGGACGCCCGTACGATAGCCCACAGCTTTCCCCACGCTAGACAATCCAACTCCCAACTTCCAATTACCCAAGCCCACCCATCCTTCTCCTGATCCCCCCCATCCCATCTTTCCGCCGACCTCACCCCTCGCCCCTCTTCCCCCTCCTCTCCCCCAACCTCTTCTCCATATCCATAAACGCCCTAATCCCCACCGGCACGCCCTCCAAAACTCTCTCCACACTGCCTTCCACCCCTCCATTCCCATCCCTCACATCCATCCCCCCATCCCCACCCCTCCTACCCGCAACCCATACCTCAACCTCCTCTCGATACGTATCCCACACACAATGCACACACCCGCTCATACAGCAATTATCCGGCTCTTTCGGTCTCTGTATCCGCCTTTCCGTACCCTTATCCCTCTCCCTTTTCCCAATCAACCCCGCCGTATCCACATCCCGCCCATCCTTTCCCCCTTCCCTATCCCCCTTAACCCTCCCACCATCCCCACCACCATCCCCACCTATCCTAATCCTCTTCGCAGGTGCCGGAAGCGGCGCAGAAAGCAGGAGTGCGTAATAATCGTCTCCACGCAGGGTAGCGGAGTGGCGGAGGCGGACGCGGGCGGAGAGGTGGAAGAGGCGGTAGGTGTTTAAGAGGAGAGAGCGGGGAAAGGGTGGTGGCATTGTAATTTTCGTAGGGGGTGGGGGTTTGGGATGGGCCGGGGAGGAGAGGAGAGAGGGGAGAGGGGATAGAGGGAATTGAGCGACGCGGAGCGGAGAGGGAAGAGAGGAGAGAGGAGGGATTTGTCGGGATGGTGAGGGTTCGTGGACTATTGCCACATGGACGTTAGTGACGTATAAGAGTAATACACTGATCAACGTTCGTTATTTCTCCAAGTTTTCCAAACCCGGAACCTATTTGTCGAATGGATCAAGACCATAGAACGCAAGAGTCTAGCTAACAGTGAGTCCATATCATTACAGTCCGCGTGATGTTGATTTATATCGAATTCAATACACATCTTCGATCACGATATCACTTCCTCCGAGGTCAATGTCAAATTACCAGTCGAGTCCTAGAGGTCCTATATTCATAATATATCCGTGAGCTCATCCATTCGTTATGTACAATTGCGTGGTGTAGATTGTACATCCCGAGGTCATTGCTCCCCTTCCGGTATCCGACCCCTCAACCACGTCAATACTGCATCCGTTCCCTTGTCAACGACATCCCTTCTGGGCACTCTAAATCTATTCCCCCCGATGACCAAGGTCCTGAGTCCTTCCGCACCCAACAAGCCCAGCTTTGGCTCCAAGTGATCAATTTCATTCCCGCTAACGTTCAGTACCTGCAACCCCCTGACAACGTCGACTTCGAGGACGCAAATGCTGTTATTGGCGGCGGAGAGAGACACTAGCGAGGGAAACGTGTTGCGGAGCGGCAAAAGCGATGCGAGGCGGTTCCGGGAAATGTTCAGATCAGCCAACATAGGAGCATGTAGTTGGTTGAGGAGTGGTATGAGAGTGTTGATGGCGTTCGCGGAGAGGTCTAAGGATCTCAAACTTGGGAGGGACAGCTCCCCACCAACATAATTTCGGCTACCAAGCCTGTTGTTTGAGACGTCAAGGTTTGTTAGGGAATGCGCGAGGAGATTAATGGTTTGTGGGATGCTTGATAGGTGATTATGGTGCAGAACGAGGCTCTTGATATTGCCTGAGGCTAGCAAAGGCTCGAGGTCCGAGGATGCAACGGTTTCTAATTCGGTGGACGAGCGGTCAAGAATGCCACCAGTCTTGACCGGCCACGTTGGTTTGCCTATTCCGCTTCGTGCCGGCAACAAGCCAACAGTGTCGAGATCCAACGGCTCTTGACCCGCCTTCTCATCAGAGTCTTCGGGCAGAAGCCGGGCTTTGAGGTCGAGCTTAAGCTCGTGTGTGTCCATGGTCAGGAACTTACGTTCTCTGAGTGGGTTGTTCGCGACTCGCAGTACGGTCAAGCTTTCCATGAACCCGACTCTTTCGTCAAGGATCCTAATACTGTTCATTGCAAAATCAACAGTCCTGAGTCGTGACAATGAGGTAAACCCTTCTGGGAGTGCAGATAACTTGTTTCCTCCTGCCGTCAGGGTAAGTAAATTTGTCCAGCCAGATACATCCGGAAAGTCTTGGAGCCTGTTCTCGGTGATATCAAGGGACTGCAGAGATGGAAAGCGAACAGTGCCGTGTACTATCATGGAAGTCAGAGCATTGTTCGCAACATTCAATGATTTGAGATTTGGTAGGTCAATGGGCGTAGGCAGTAGAGGACCGCTCAATCGGTTCCGTGCAGCATCTAGCTCGACCAATGGCGTGAGATATTCAAAGGGCAAGGAGCCCATCTTATTCCCAGAAACATTTAAAACCCGAAGATTTGAAAGGTGACGGATATCGCTGGGCAAGACACTGATTGCATTGTCATGGAGGTCAAGAACCTCTAGACCATGCAGCGTGAAAACGTCGGAAAGTCTGTCAAGAGCATTCTCTGCCAACCGTAATTCTCGGAGTGACAGTATTTGACCCATAACTTGAAGGCTGTCGTTGCCTAGTTTGTTCTTGGAAAGACTCAGCGTCGTTAAATACTCTAACTTCCTCAAGCCCACAGGAAGCGTCATCAGGTGATTACCATGAAGATCTAACGTTTCGAGACCAGCAAAGAGGTTGCCTTGATATCCATCATCGTCTTTATGTTGTCCTGCAACTTCATCTGGGAAGACTGTGTCGCTCAGGTGTTCGAACTCGTTATCTGCAGCGACGAGCCGTACAAGATCCACGCTCTCATACCAGGCGCCATCCCCAAGATTAGCATTGTACATATTCATAACTTCGTTCGGCATCTCTTTCAATTCGAGTGCGGCGATGTTCAGTCTGCCATCAGTCCGGGCCGTTGTAACGCGCTTACGTAGCAGACCTGCGTTGTCACCCCCAATCTCGATCTCAGTGAAGACGTCTAGCTTTTCCTTCGCTTTGAACGTAGCTTTGTCTTGCATCTTGTGAGCTTTCTGTCGCGCTGCTTTGGCTTTGGCAATTGTCTCCCGAAGTGTTGCTGACGAAGATGGTGATTTCGATGAGCCATTTAGTCGGTACGGCGTAGACGTTGGCTCGGCAGAACCCGACAGAGTCTGTGATGATATTTTCGAAGGTGGTGAGAAAGCGTCCGAGGACTCTATTGATAAGGTAGAAGAAGCAGTGCTCGGGATTTTGCCACACTGCTTCAGTACAAGTCCGGAAACCTTTGCTGGCGGCTTCGCAAATGCGTCCTGAACCGATGGTCTTTGTTTCAGGGGTCTAGCGGCTAACGTCTTGCTCGCTCTGACGGGTCTTAATGGTTGCTTGGGTCCATGATCGACATTCTTGTTTTCAGCCCAGCTGGGGTTGATAGGCACTGGAGCCTTTGATCTGGAAGGACTTGATTCCACAGCACCATAGACACTGGCGGTCGATTTCGGTAAGCTCTTCGGAGCGTATGAGCTGACAGATCTTCTGCTGGGCGTTACGTTGGAGATCTGATTTCCGGTTCTGCTGGCTAGGTGTCGCTTGGTTGGCGATGCCGGCCGTGGTGTTGGAAAGCCAGAGGGGAGGGAAGGGTGTTGCCCATGACTGGTACCGGGTCGGGACCTGTTCAACGACGATCCTGGCCGTGAAGTAGGCTGCAATGGGCTCTCTGGAGGGAAGAAGCTAGACCTTCTCCTTCGTGGAGACGGCGACGGAGGGATCTGGGACAGCGTTTCGATGGTCCGATCGGACAGAGATGGTCTGGGCCGTCTGGAAAGCTTAGCGGCCTTAGCATAATTCGTAGGGTCTGCATCGCTGAGCTCGAGATTCTGGCCGAGCTTGTCTTCTAAGCCGCTCGTCGCAGGCTGCTCAAGTTTCGCCGCTGACTTAGGCTCATGCATAGCAGATCCAATGGGATTAATGGCAGATTGTGAGCCTGATCTTGGTGCTATGCGGCTTTTTAAAACATATTCAGCTGGCTCTGTCTTATCCCTCGATCTTCCGGGAGCTTGTGGAATGGGCAGTCTAGATATGCGTGACGATCTAATCGTGAGAACAGAAGGCTGCTCCATTTTTGATATTAGGGAGAAGCGAGGAAGCCGAAATTGAGCGCTTTCGTTATCATCAACACACAGACTTGTACATCTAGCATGTGCTTGTATCAAGACATTAAATCTACCGTCATCTGGTGGTGCGAGTGATCTTTGCAACCAGTTCACTTTGTATTTCGGTCTCTCATGTTGACATTTCCTTGGTCTAAGTATCAGATAGTCGATTGTCACCCCTGCCAACGCCCGCAGATCAGCCGCCGCTAAGGTTAGTGCAGATCTTCGAAACGCGAGCCCAGCCCCGAGCCAGCCTCACCAGCCTCGCATCATGTGAGGTCGAGCGGGCGGTGGAACCTTACAGACAAGACAAACTCCCTCACTCCCAGCCCCTTCCCCTCCTCCACCACCATGAGGACGTAAGGCTTTCTTATCTACGTGTCCGCTCACGCCTGGCAACATTTGCAACCTGTCAAAGAGCTTTCATCTCGATCCACGACCTTTCATCGCTTCTGGCCCACAAAGCTGACAACCCCACCACTCACTGTACAACCTCTACCAAGCCAGGCGGCATCTGTTCCAAGATAAGTGTGCATCCGCAGCAGTGAAGAGCTTCTACACGGACCCTGTTTGAACGATCTCCTCCAGAAGTCCAACCACAAAAATACCTCGCCACTCATCATGTCTGAGCTCAACGCGCCACGCACCCCAGAACCTGACCATGCAATACATCGCAGCGAAGCCGTTCCATTTTCCAGTCCGACCGCGACCAAAGATACAGTCAGAGTGGGTGCCAGGCTTGGCTCTCCTGTCCCTGACATGGGCGCAATGACACCACCGCCATCAACCCAGTTGCACAAACCTTCGGCTAAAGCATCCCAGGGCAAGTTTACAAATAGAAGAGAGCATTCGCTTGTATCGCCACCTGCAACCTTGAGGATCGGTCCACCCATCACTTCCGGAGGCCTGTTTGGGGAGCTGCCATCTGCGGAGTCGGTGCAGAAGATGGGCGAGGAACAATTGCGTGGACTGGTCACTGAGCTGCTGCCTGCGTTTGGCCAAGCGAGGGTAAACGCGGCTCATTCAAAGCTCCAGCACAGCTTGCTTAGTATCGAAACGGAAGAGGCCGCAAAACGAGCAGCGGTTGAGCATGAGGCAACCAGAAGAGAGGTCCAAGTCTTGCAGGAGGGTAGTCCGGCGCACTATAATTCCTTCAGCCCCCAATCCCCACAAGCATCCATGCAGCGCAACCTCCAACTTGCCTTGGCACATTGCAGAGACTTGCAGAGTGAGAATACCGTCCTAGAAAAGCGTCTCCGTTCTTCGAAGAGGCTTATCCATCGACTGGACGAGCAAAATTCAGATCTCAAAGACAGTGTACAGCTCCTCCGGCAGCGTATCAAAGAGAATAGAGATCACTTGAACGAGATGCAATTTTCTGGTGCGATATCGATCAATGGCACCCCGTCCTTGGAGTACAGCACAGCTCTGCACAATCATACAGCCAATACTCCTGCCACTGCTGGTCGGCGACCAAGGGACACAAACCTGACGCCCGGAAGTCAAGATCCTTTCGGTGCTCTGCTTTTGGCTGGTCAGGTCATGAATGGCGAAGCTAGCAGCGTCCCCACGAGCCCCCTTCAGGCTAGAGCGAAGAAGCTGCATCCTCAGCACCTGCGGGGAGCTCATTCGCTGTCGTCTTTGCCGACAACGCCTCTCCGGTCAAGACCAGTGACGGCCGATGATGGTATGATTACTCTAATCGATCGTGCCGATCAAAGTGTTAGCTTGTCGGCCCCTGGTACACGGCTCACAGATCACGAAGAGTCTCGCGTTCGTAAGGATCGTGAAGATCGCGATAGCACAATATCTGCATCCGACGATGAGGATAATAATGACATACCAGGGTCTCAGGCTAGCCAAATGGCAACTAGCATGCTTCGTCGCTCTTTAGGCTCGCCGAGCCAAAGTAACCCGTCATCCAGCCAGACAGTGGACCCAAGCAAGGTGGTGCAAGCGAAGCTATTTGGTAATGTGACGAAGCCGTGCGTTGGGGCGACGAATTCGTTGAAGCGAGGTGCTGACAGCAATCGAAACGTTGAAGTGCCGAGAAGCAATAAGAAAGCTCGGACGGCAGGCCCTGGAAAGGAGCGGGTGGGACTAGGCATCCAGAGCTGGGCTATTCCCGGGTGATGAGCAGTCACGGCGTTGGGAGAAGCCTTTAGTCTGGAACGCAAAGATGAATTTCTACGTTTGCTTTTACTGCTTTTTGCTGTATATATGCTACAACGAGCTGTGGATATGCTGCAACGAGCTTGGAATGACCACTGGTAGCTAGCCAATCGAGTATAGCGATCAGAGACAATGGGAGCTGCATCAGCTTCGCAACTTGGTACTCTGTCTGTCCGAGCATAGCGATAAACGTCACTCACTTTGTTCATCGAGCCCATTGGGCGGATGTTATATGTTCCATAATATTCTTTACCTTAGGGGTAGGACGGCCAGCGGCTCTTGCTAAGCGATCTCAACACCCCACTAGTGAATAACGGAAAAATCACCTACAGCGCGCAACTGCATCATCGTCAACGACCTGACCGACAACCGTCGCAATGGTGAGTACTCGCCCTTATATGTGGCAGGCTACTATTCAAGATGGGACCGGCCTCGACATCGGAATTGGAAATTCTGTGGCTGACTTGGGACTGTGACAGACGATCAAGCACAACCAGCAGATACAGCACAACCGTGAGTTCGCGTCTGGCCTTCGCAGAACTATGAGCGTGGCATTGATCGTCGGCAGATTTCCGTAAGGACTGGCAGCGTCGTGTCCGAACCCACTTTGACCAGGTACGACAACCTGAGCACCTCCGCACTCCGAACACATACCCGGTCCTGCATGCTTGGAACCCCAAAGCCAAACTGACAAAGAGCGTATAGCCGGGACGGAAATCACGACGTCGTAATGCTCGCATCACGAAAGCTGCAGCCGTCGCTCCCCGCCCTGTTGACAAGCTGAAGCCCATTGTTCGCTGCCCCACCATCAAGTACAACCGTCGCGTACGAGCCGGGCGTGGTTTCTCACTTACCGAGCTTAAGGTACAACACATCCGTGACACCAAACTTCCCTGTATACGTCGCTAATATATGTTCCGTCCCAGGAGGCGGGCATCCCCCGAAAATTCGCTGCAACGATCGGCATCAGCGTCGACCCTCGCCGCGCCAACCGCTCTGTCGAAGGCCTCACTGTCAACGTCGCGCGCCTGAAAGCCTACCGCGAACGCCTCATCCTCTTCCCCCGCAAATCCGGCCAGCACAAGAAGGACGACGCCACTAAGGAAGATATTACGGCTCACGAGAAGGGTGAACACAAGGTGGTGAGGAAGACGCATCATACGATGCCTATCGTCAACCAGGCCCGCCAGGAAGCTATCAGTGAGGTTAAGAGGAGCGAGATGCCCAAGGGTGAGGAAGCGGCGTATAGGAAGCTGAGGGATGCGAGGAGCGAGGCTAGACTGGTGGGTCTGAGGGAGAAGAGGGCGAAGGCTAAGCAGGAGGATGCTGCTGCTGCGAAGAAGTAGGGCGGTGGCGGGTGCTTGCGATGTCGTTATGAAGATCTGGTAGCGAAGATTCGAGGACTGCTGTCTAGCAAGTGTGTCAATCCTCGAAGACGATCTGCTCGTGTGTGCTCGATGTAGGTAGGATACGGCAGAGCGTCCTTCCACTCTACCTGTCATCCCAACTTGTTCAATTTCGGATATCCTGCGTAACCAGACCCCAGTCTCCTCAGCATCCCCATTGTTTTCTGCCTTTCCCATACCTCAACTCCATCCTACATCCATCAAGATAACCCCATTCCATCAATCCACAACCCAATCACCATCCTACCATAACGTGCGTGTGCAACATGCACACACCCCCATACCCCACACCCTCATACCCACTTCCCAAAGCTCCCAAAGCTCCCTTCCCTTCCCTCCCTTCCTCTCCATCCCCTCCCATCCTCTACCACCAGTATCCCTCCCTCATCAGCCCTTCCAACCCCTCCCTCCCTCACATCACCTAACCCTTGAACATCACCATATCCACAGGAAATAAATGCATACTTGTACGGTTTTCCCAAAGCCACACTTCCAGTCTCTAATGTCTCATTCCAACCCCTCCCTCAGTCTCATCACCTAATCCAAGACTACGCTGAAATGAAAAGCAACAATGTTTCCCAAATTACAGAAAGATGAAATGGATCATAATTCTTCAAGTGGCTTGATATTCTCATAGATAATGTTGTACGACATATGTCTTTGCCTGTTTCATGCAAAATGTCGATGAGTGCTGGTATTAAGCTTTGATAACACACATCTTCTCCTCATGAAAATTTGTTGGAGGATGTATGTCCTTATCGACGAAAAGCGCTCAGAAGACATAAAGAAATATCTCTACCTACAATCCCATATCCCCCTCCACATCCAAAACTCGCCGTCCACTCGGCAGCAGTTGAGACTTGAGAAATCTATCCCACTATAATCACAGACACTTCACACTTTCCCTGCCATGGCATATCTATCTCGTCTTCCTCAAAGCGATATAACCCCCACGCAGAAATGACCCCCCCTCGCCATCTCCACCGATCATATCATCCATCCATCCATCCATCCACACACCAAAAGACCATCCCATCCGCAGCTTTAGATTTGGGTCTGGAAAGGAGCAGATACAATACCATCACCAGTACCAGTACAAGGACAAGTACAAGTACCAGTACCAGTCCACAGTACCAGTCAGTCCACAGTATATATTCCAGCGCAGGAAGCTGCAGGCGCTCGACCTACCCCGTATCTCATCATCGCCACGAGAGCAGGGAAAGAGGACGAATACGAAAAATTGATGTGACCCGTTTTTCGACGAAAGACCGGGGTGGCAGGCGCTTGGTTTTTGATGGAAAGAGTGGAAGGGGGGGGGATTGAGATTGATGAGGGCACTTGGTTGTATACTTTGGGTATAGAATAGGGCGAGTATACATACCTCTGGCGTAGAGTCGGGAGGAAGTGATGAATGTTCGGTTGAGGAGGGTAGGGTTGGGAAGGCGAGGATGGCAAAGTGTAGTTTTATTTGTTGCGATTGTCTAGGCGGAGGGTGGTGTATTGTAGCTTAGCAGAGAATGGGACGTTGATCGATGATGATTCGTCTGAGCCATTGCAGAGCCTGAAGACATCGCCCTTTCTTCAAGACTGGAAAAGCCCTTCACCCCGGAAAAAGCAAATCAGCAAGCACGCCAACCGCCTCTGTGACCCCCCTCTCCTCAACCAGCATCCTGAACGCTTCCCCCGTCTTTTCAAGCTCCGCTCCAGCATCGGTGCGTCGCCAAGTCTCTGGGTACGTGGCCTGCGCCGAGACGTCGCTATCGACGGTGCCGTTATCGCTGCTGATGAATATACGCCACTGGATTGTGAGGGAGAGGGTACCGCGGGCCATGGTCAGTTCTTGGCAATGCAAGAGGGGGGTGATATATGGAAGATCAGCATTGATTGATGGGGAAGATATTTTGCCAAATCCGCGGTCATCGGCGATGAAAGCGCCGTGTTTTCGTACGGTGTCAGTCCAGCACTTGAAGCGTTGCAGACAAGTCATCCAGTAGTGTCCAAATGCCGTCCCGATGGCTGCTATACTTCGATCCTGTGAGGACTCTCGTAGCCATCCACCGAATTCTGTTTCTGCGCAGTCACTGAGCTCGATCACGTGCATTTGCGTGACGGCTTGCGATACGATATCGAGAGTAACTTTCAGCCGTAGAACGAATATTTTAGAAGGAGACGACAACGCGATGATCTGAGAATGTAGCAAGGAATCCTCGTCGATGGAGGTAAGTAGAGTAGAATCGGAGGTGGTGATGGTGAATGGAACGCAATCATCTTCTAATGGTTCTAATCTTAAGATTTGCGAGGGCTCGTGATCCTGCTGCGAAGGCGGTTTCGGTATCGGTGGTGGGGGCCTGCTAGAAAAGGGGAGGAATCGTGCCAGGCGTTGCGAAAGTGATGGCAGTTTCGACGGGGCTGGGGAACGACCCGTGGCAGCGTTGCCACTGCTGTCAGATCAATCAGCTTTGGTACATCTCAGATTGACAATTGCCTATTTACCTTGGTCTGTCGGTGGCCTCCTGCTCGCGGGATTCGCCCCCCGGTGAATCAGAAGCCGTGGCATTCGCATGCTCGAGTCGGAAAAGCTCCTCGCGGAGATGAGACACTTTGGTGCTCCTGGCCAGCTTCTCCTTGTTTTGCTTCTCAACACCCTTAGTGTCCTTAGTGCCCTTGCTTCTATTATCGTTCCACCCAGTAACAAGCGATTCCTGCAATATACGAGTCCCTATCTCTTGAAGCTGCTTTCTCAGCGCAGCAAGTCTTTCCTCCACTCTGAGAAATTCGGCTTCTTGCGCCGTGGGTAACGATTTGGGCGTGTTGATTATATATACTCGGGGTCCAAGACCTGGAAGTAAGGAATCAGGTCTCTGAGACTGCTGTACAGGATTCTCTGGGTGAGGCTTCAATGGCGTGGACCTGGCGCGACCAATTCCTATTCTCTTTGGCCTTCTACTGGGGCTACTAAAGAGAAGTCCTTTGGCTGGTTCGGGTGGCTTTTCCAGACCCAGCTGAACAGGAGTTGATGGCAAGCTCGGCTCTTCCTCCTCCTGCTGACCCATACTTAATAATGAACTCTGGAGATTAGGTTGAGATGGAGTGGAGGGAGATTGTGGCGGCTCAGTGGTGGGCATTACACCCGCAATTGCCATCTGATGCAGCTGCGTATGAGACCCATTCGGTCCACTTTCCCGCTGTCCCACATACTGGACATCCTGTACCACAACATCTGCCTCTATAGCTTCTTCTGGCGACGAAGCGCGAATGTCCTCCATCACAGAAAGCTTGGCCTTCTTTAACGTAGTTGTCTCTCGAACCGGAGTTCTTGACCTGCGTCTCGGTGACTCGAGAAACACCTGCCCGTCCGTTTCCCGATCAGGGGCCAGCGTCGTCGCACTGACCGCTATGTCTGGCTTCATCAACAGGGCTCTCATGACAGCATCTCGGTCAATGACAGGTCTCGCAATCAGACCCTGACTGGAAGCGCCTTGACTGCCACTACTTCCTCGTCGTCGCGGGGTAGTTGTTTTGGAGGGTGATAAGAGTCCTGGATTAAAGCGTGCGAGACTGGCTTTGGGGGGAGACATGTACAACTCCCGCCTGCTGAGGAATCGCTCATCATCGAAGGCGTCGGGTTGTAGTTGACTGTCTTGGCCGCTCACTCTAATAGAGGTTGCTGGCGACGTCTTTCGGCGCTTGTTGGGGAGGAAGTCCATATTATCGATGGGATGCTCGCGCAGCTGTCACGTTTACCCCAACTCCCACTTCTCATTCGCTTGTCCGCGCATCTTCGAGCCCGCATAGTTGAGCCTCAATGTTGGACGTGACAGAAGGTGCTCTGTAGAGATTCATTACTTCGGTACATGCATCTACGCCAAGCCGCTAATCTATCCATATAGCTAGGCCTAATCTAGCTAGCTCACTACATTGACGGGCAAGGTAGAGTACCTAGGTACCTACCTTAAGTATTGAGCCTCTTACGCCTTAAGTATCACGACAAACCGAGTATCTAACCGGTCACATACTTGATTCGAAGAGTTCGCATCTGAGACGATACTATGCAGATTTGCCCAAATAGTCTATATATCTCATCATTAAAATTATATCTATATATCTACTCAAAGTCACCGTAGCTCTGAGCAAATCTTCACCAGGTATCAGCCGTTGACCTGAGAACAGATCCAACTACGCCAACCGAGAAACCGCTATTCTATGTCGTAACATTCTATATCAATTACTTCCCAGATCATCAATTCAAACCAATCCCCCAAAATTACAAATCATGCGTCGCCATCTTACTGATCGCCCTTATCCTCCCACCATAATAATACAGCACAAACGGGATGGGGATAAACGCAATACTCAAGAACCCCAACATACTACTCGCCCACGCCACCCCCAGCTTATGATACATGGCGTTTGCGAAGAGCGGAAACGCCGCCCCGAATGAACTCCGCATCAGGTCGTTCCCCGCAAATACGCTGGCGATGTATTTCGGATACGCGTCCCCGAGGTACGCCAAGACGGCCATGAAGAGCAGAAACGCGCCCATGCTGAAGAAGGAACTGCCAATCACGGGCATGATCCAATGAATGCTCGGACGCGCCGACCATCCGAACCAGAAGAGGCAGATGGGGATGAGGAAAGCGCCGATGAAGGCTGGTTGCAAGCGCACCTCGGGGCGTAATTGGCCTTGAGCGTTGAATTGGGGTTCCACGTAGCGGTAATTATAGTAGAAGAAAGGGACCATGGCGGCGGCGGAGCCGAGCAGGATACCGATGAAGGCGAGACCTTCGGTGCCGAGGGTGAAGTGGTAGGTGGAGATGAAAACGATGGGGAAGGATTCGAACCAGAGGTAGAGGAGGCCGTAGATGAGTGCCAGATAGAGGTTCAGCAGGAAACAGATGGGTTCCGTAAAGGTCAAGGTGAAGGGACGGATGAAGACCATCATTCCGATTTCCTTCCCGGACATGCCTTCGGCTTCAATCTCCGGCTCGCATTTCACGCGCGGGTTGTGGGTTAGGGCTCGGATGCGCACGGTGCGGCGGTAGAGGATGTTACTGCTGCTGGTTTCGGGGAGGAAGAAGAAGAGGAAGATCAGGCAGAAGCCGGAGAGCCACATCAGTTCCCAGATCGTCCATTTCCAACCCTTGCTCTCTGCCGCGAAGCCTCCAATCAGGGGACCCATAGCCGGTCCGAAGACTGCGGAAATTCCCCAAACGCCGATACCGTAGGCTTGTTTCTGAGGGATGTAGATGTCGGCGATGGTGGCACCGCCGGTTGCGAGCACGGGGCTGCCGACAAGGCCGGTGATGAAGCGGAAGGCGAGTAGCATGCTGCTGTTGGAGGCGTAGATGACGGGAAGCTGGAGCAGCACAAAGGCGAACAAGGTGCCGACATAAATCGGGTTGCGGCCTATATATGGTATTTCGGACATCGGGGCCTTTTGGGAGAGAAAATGATCAGTATGAAGATCAACGTGAGAGGTATTTTCCAATTGCGAAGGGCAATTAAGGAGCATACAAGGAACATACCCAAATCATGGGACCCAGGGCATAGCCGAGAACGAACAGGGTGAGTCCGAGGAGTGCTTTGACCGGAGAAATGTGGAATTGTTCTTCAACGCCTGGGAGGCCGGCTGTATAGATTGCAGAACCGATATAAACAGAGGTCGTCAAGAAGCAGATCTGGAATGTGACGAATAATTTCTTTGGGGTGGACCAATTTCGCGGATAGTCGGGGTCATTGGGGGACCAGTCAACAAGGAGATGGTCGACCCCTTTTTCTTGTTCGGCGATGGTTGTCGGCTTCCCCAGCTCCGCACCTGAATCTCCGCCACTTTCTTGATTGGTTTGCTTGCCGTCGAGGCTAAGTGACGTTGACGAAGACTTTGTATGACTGAGCTGATATCTTTCGAGTAGCGATGGATCGGTCTCCTCGCTATAGGCGAATAACTTTCCTCCTGACAGTAAACGAACGGAGCGCCCGAAGACGGATTCACGGAAAAGGTCCTTCATTGAGCGTGGTTTTGATATTGGCCGCAATCGGCGGTCGGAGTGGACAGGCCAAGTGAGAGAAGAGCTGATGGATTACAGGAATAGACCGTCTTAGGACTGAGGCGAGATTTCCAAATGTAACTCTTAGAGAGGGAAGTACATTCGTTGCTTATGTATGTACTGTTGTAAGGACTGGACGTTTTGTACAGTAATTGCAATGAAAAGGCGATGACGTCTACAAACAAACTCCACCGGATTCGGGCGCACGTGAAAGGCGCGAGAAAGCGAGGCCAAGGGAAAGCATGGGGAGGTGGCGTATTAGGTAGGATCTGATACATCATAAAGTAAAGTGCTTACTTAAAGTAGATGATAAACCTACCAGCCAAATGTGTTCCGGTGCCTGCCAAGACCAGGCGGAGCCAATCGGAATCAAGCAAAAGAATCAAGAAGCGATAAATGCACTAGGCAATTGATGCAGTTTAGCGTTCGCACCCAACTTTCAAATACCGAAGTGGCCGGGAATCCGGGTGCGCCGATTCCCTTAATCCCGACTGACAAGATTAGATCGATTCAGCACCGCGCAGTATTTTATCAAGATATGGGAAGGTGTCAGATCGGAAAGTTCAGCCGTGCGGGAGAATTGCATGCTCGTTACATGCCAGCATACTGTCGTAGCCTCACTATTCAAGCTTCGGAAATCCAGCCCTGGAACGTGGCATGCCTTTCATCGTAGATGAGGAGGGAGCAAGCCTGTCTGCTGGCTGTGGCACCATTCTAGCCCAATCAAGGCAGGCAACTGACAAAGCTATGGGCCATTAAGGCTGCTGAGATGATTTAATTTTTGAACCTCGAGCTTCTGACATTGGCAAATCGGAGCCGGAATTCCTCACTTCATATGGCATTTCGCATGGTCACGGACAACTTCATTGGCGCGAGTTCCCATTTTGTAATTGCCATGCAGAAGTCTTGTTCTCCGCTATTGATTAGCCCGTGAATGTACTTCGTTAGCAACTCTCGTAAATGTTGTGTTGATATCGAGGGCCGGGACGAGGCAGATGCATTCGCTCGTACTCCGTGCTCAGCCCGCTATGATGTCCACGCCTCCTTCCGGTGAGACCGCACATTTGGATTGGTGCGCTTTATCAAAACCCACAAGGAGACCTGATCTACGACCAAAGGCTGGGAAACTCCGGTACGTCGAGGCTTGGTCCAGACATCATCGTTTCGTCTTGCGCTTGAAATCCATCGACAAATTTCTCCCAATTCGCCCATGCTGTTTGATCCAAGTCGTCATGGTGCTGGCCACCCATTGCCGGCTCCATTGACGTGGATGCTGCAGCCAGCCAGGGATCCCAGTCGAGAGGGGTTGAACCTGGAATGGAGGCCATCTGGATCCCTTTCATACTTAGTGTAGCACTTTCTGGTCCTTGTGGGTCGTTGACCATTCCATACATCTGATGTTCTGTGTCAGCCCGATGATTTCCTATATTGCATGTATTGTAGTCTGCTGTTATGGGCGGCACGCTAGCACCTGCCGAACGTGACGACAGGTACTCATGTCTCAGTGCTTGGGCCCTATCCATTAACTTTTTGATTGGACGCCAGAGCATGCCCTCTTGCGAGTCTGCCACGTGCTGTGAAGCCTCACTGAAAGCAGGCATAAGTACAGCCCATGCTCTTTCCACCATGGGGCCTTCGGTTTTGACACATAGTTCCGCGATGGTCACTGCCAAAGCATGCCAATGTACATAAGTACGAGCAAGCCATCTGAACGAGCTTGCTGCTGGATCCGTTTCCAATTGATGGGCTCTTTCAAGTACCTCGACCGACAGACCAAGGATGCCTGGACCCGCAAGCTGGAAAGGTCTACTGTCTGGGTGTTGTTGAAGTGGACGATACACGATGAGCCACATAATGGCAATCATAATGTCCGCAACTAGCCTGGTGGCCCAGTGAAAAGGACGGCCCATCTTGAGATGACGTAGATGTTTCACCTCTAGATGCCGTTGCATGTTGGTCACTGCATCAATCCTTTGACTCCAGTCCTCCCGAAGGCCGGTTCGAGATTGACCAAGTTTCCTGACCGGTATATAGTTCAGTTGTCTCAATGTGTCCACGATCTCGGAACAGATCAGGTTGAACGTCATGTCAGTGAAGCCCTGCCTTTCCTCGACTTCCCCACATAGATCAATGTAGATATCCTCATCGTTGATCTGTAATGGAAGTTTCGTATTGAAAGAGTCGGCATTAATTACAGGGTTTGTAGCACGGTCATCGGCCGCGTGAGAGTCGAGGAGGCATATCTGCCACCACAAGCGCCTTCGCATTTCCCTTGCAAACGGTCGATGGGAAGACACGGAGGATTCATGGTGCAAACCCATAGCTTGAGCAATTCGCACGGCCAGACTTGTCAGTGTCCACATAAGGCGGCGATTATCTTTGAGACGGACACAAGCCTAATTTGCACGAGTCAGCATCATCGACGAACAGCAGGATAGAAGACCTCGAAAGCAGATTGCTACCAGATAGATGGTCATTGCTTGCATCGTTGACATCTCAACCGTGTTCACCAAGTCGGCCCATGCTAACGCTAGCTCTGTTCCCGCTCGGTATGTTGCCATGAGGACTAATCTATCCTCCCCAATTCGATTTCTGCACTCTCCATCGGTCATACTAGTTGTAGCAGCAAAGCAAATAGCAAATTTCAATGCTTCAAGTCCTCGAGCACCGGGACTGCAATCAAGCTCCTTTGCCCCTTCTTGTAGATATCGGCGTAAAGATGGGGCATGTAAGATCTTGAAGACCGGATCGACATTATTAAGGTAGATTTCACAGAAATTGTAAAGCTGGTGAGGTGTCGGGTCACAAGGATTCTCTACTAAACTTCTTGGTGAAAATATAAAACAAGAATGGTTGGCCTCATTCAGCTGCTGGGTTCCTGGACTGGAAAGACTCGATGGCGGAGTCTGCTCATCCTCAGCTTCATCTTCCTGATCTGATGAACCATTCAGTATGTCCTTTAGTCCACCAATCTCCTCACTCAGCGTCAGCCAGAATGAAGTCCCCAAGTACCGATCCAGCCCTGATTCGGGATTCTGGCATGTGTGATTGGTGGATATATTGCAGGCCCCTCTGGATTGACCATCAAGGACGACAGCTTGAGGGGATCCCTCCTTTAGATCGACTGCAGGGGTAGCGGTTGGGTGCATGGATGTTACTTTGTCTTCATCAGGATTCCCTTCGATCTTCCTGAGTAAACCCTCCAACTTTGTAATGCGCTCCAGAAGTTCCCCATCTGTCCTTCTTTTTCTTCCTCCTTGTCTTCCCCGAGGTGCGTGGGATGGAATAGTTGGCACGCAATCCTCTCCAGCCCGCTTGCAATTGCCACAAGGTACGCCGCGGTCACATCTCACCTTGCGGCGACGACAGACGGTGCAGCTTGCCGTGGGTTGGCCTGGGTGCTTCTTTCGAGCAGAAGGGCGTTGGCCGGCGCTGCCATTCGAAGATGGTGTCTGAACTGATGGGTTTGCTGCAGTAGCGTCCATGGAAGCTTGTGGAGGTGGGATACACTGTGGTGGATTGCACAGCACCAGACCATTGACTGACGAACCCGCGACGTACTGCCCGCGGCTCATATCTCAAAGTATCCTCCTCCATCCATCAAGAACATTCTACGCTATAATCTTATGCGATGGCACTACGTAGTAGTGCACTTTAACAGACGAGTATGCATGATTGGCTAGCAATCATGTCGCTAAGCCTCTTCAGGTTAGTCATGCTGACTACGCTGCATGAGGGCGACGCTAGGCTGCGTAGTAGGCTTAGCTAACCCGAAGGGGCTTAGCGGTGACTGACAATTATACGTCTGAGGTAATGAGGCAACTATACATACTACCTATATATTGTGGTGCAGTGGGGGCAACCTAATTATACGCATTCATTATAGATCTTTGGCTCCGGTGGTCACGGGTTGATACACTTTCGACAGGATGAGCCCCGGACTCGGGACTGGTATATATTGTTAACCATGCACGAACCTTATTCCACAAGGATACGACTTTGATATGATGGGGTATTGTAAAAACTGCAGCCTACGAGCTCGAACTATCAACAAAACAATCCTTGTGAGGATTGGCTCCCTTCTGGTTCACCTCCTCTAGCCTAGCTGACCACTTCCCCACCCAAGCTGTGAAATCATCCTCCTCGCCTTTCCAATTCTTCGTAACCGTCGTAGAACACTGCTTCGCCTCTCCCACTAACGCATCAAGCAATTCAGAAACTTGCACTTCACCACCTTCATATAAAGCCCCCGCGATCTCATCTGCAGCCTCTGTAAATCTCTGGGTTGACAACATTATAGCATCTAAGCGATTGATATGTTCTACACGAGGCAAGTGTTCATGGGACGTGGTGCTTGTGATGTTTGGGAAGCTAGCTATTCGCCGTTTCTTCAAAGCAGGATAGATCAGACGGACTGTGCGCAACGTGGACAGACTGCGTTTCCGTAGCTCGACAATGTTGTTGGTGACAAAGAGTGCCTCGAGCAATGCGCCAGGCTCAGTGGTGTCACCGAAAGCAGTTGTGTTGGTTATCTGCTGACGTGACGAAAGCGAATCTGTATCTGAGACATCCTCCTCTTCCTCAGGATCCCACTGCTCTAATTCCTCGATGGCGTCTTTCAGAAGGCTATGATACTCCTCCGCCTTCTGGATTGCAAGGGAGATGATCCCACTGTTAGCCAGCGTGACTATATCATCGCACCCCGCCCACAGTACTCCGGTAGATGCTAGAACATCCCGGCTCTGAGGCTCAATGCCCCGTTCATCCTGCGGTATTGACGCTATCAAATTCAAGAGTTCTGCCATTAGTCTTGAAATTGAAGTCCTGATATGGTTATGTAATAGATGGCTGTAAATCTCTGTTGGGCAAAGTTCCAGTGCAGACATTATTGCAGGAAGGCAGCCTCCTGCGCAGGCATTGAGAATGTAGGTAATTGCCGACGGCGTGAAGGGTTTGTTGAGTATGAGGAGTGAGAGCTTAGTTGTCTGCGCTTTCAGTATTTTACAGGAGTCGGAAAGGAGGGCGAGAGGTTGTGGTGGCCTTTCGATGTTCGATGTTCGAGTGTCGAGGGGTGGGGGATTGGAGGGCCAGCTGGAAGCTGGTGATGAGGGCCTGAGTCGAAGAAATGCATGCTTGTAGAGCCATCAGGCTGCTCTCCCTCGTGGGTGGTGCCATGACAACTACTGTGATGTAGGATAACGGTGGTATACCTTAGCGGATGCCTATGAGCTGAGGGTACTGTATTTCAGCGGTAGCAGATACGAGTATGGTATCCTACTGGTAGTAGAGTAAATGTTCTCTATTCCGTCTTTTATTTAGGACGTTTAAGGTTATTAATCGTATCTTAAAGTAAGTGGTTATATTTTAGTCTTAGGCCTACTACGTACTTTAGCCTAGTACGGTTCTAGATTAATACCGTCCCTGAGGAAACTACTGCCAAGGCTGCCAAGCCTACCACTCGGGAGTATCACATTGCGAATCTCATCAACGTCGCGCGTAATCCGACCATAAATATGGGCGATTCAGCCAATTTCTACGCGGGGAAGCTGAGGGACTAGGCGACGTAGGGCGTGGGTGGCGTGGGGCGTGGGTCATAGGTGGTATGTGACATATCCTACGTGGGGTACTAGGTTAATCAGCGGGGGTTTTAAATACTGCACTAGTAATACTAGAATCAGGGTTATAGTTTACTTAAATAAACGTTTATCCTAGATAAACTATTTATTTTACGTTACGTATAAATTTTGACTCTGCCTAAAGGTAGAGGTTTTTTAATATACGTCTTAACGCTGTTACGGTAAATAAACCGTGTTACCACAGTATACTGATTACTAAGACTTCCGCTAAGGTATGTTGTATACGCTAGCCTGTATTGGAATATTCTAGTGTACGGGAATTACCGGCTTGGCACGCCCAAGTCATCCAAGCACGCCTAAACGAATAAAGTATTCACTCACCTGGCAGACGAAGTTGTCCATTGCACTCCTTTACGTCGCGTAGCACTAAGAGACCGGAATAGTCAGCCTACGTGAAGTTACGTTGTATTTGAAAGGGGAAAGTAGAGAGTGTTTCGATCCCAGAGTATTGATGAAACGCCATGCCTCGTGCAACAAGGCCCATTGAGCAAACCTTACCAGAGACATCTCTAGTAATTGACAATGGAGCTTACACCATGAAAGCTGGCTTCGTCACAGCTGCGCCCAGTCCAGAAGACTGTCAGATCATACCAAACTGTCTTGCAAAGGATCGCGGGAAACGAGTGTGGATTGGTAGCCAATTAGCAAAGTGTTCTGATTTCGGAGATATTACATTTCGTCGACCTGTGGAAAAAGGCTTCTTGGTCAATTGGGAAGCCGAGAAAGCCATTTGGGATAATACGTTCATTGAGAAGGGTGCACCATTGGCAGTAAGTGTACGTACAATTCTCATTAGCAGAGCATTTTGACTCTCGAAAGTGCGATCCTCATCAGACAAACCTTCTGCTTACAGAGGCACCAAACACTCCTGCAGCCTTGCAAAGAAATTGTGATGAGATTGTCTTTGAGGAATATGAGTTTGCTTCATACCATCGGGGTCTGAGTTGGTGGTCTTGCACTTGCCTCTTTGCCATCATTGTACTGACGCTCTGATAGGTTCATCTCTCAATGCATATCATGATATACAATATTTGTATGGCGCTCTTCCACGCGAGCCAACATTATCTACCCTTCCTGCCGAGTGTCTGCTCGTCATCGATTCTGGCTTCTCACACAGCACTGTGACTCCCCTTTTCCAAGGACGGCCGATTCATCAGGCGATCCGCCGTCTTGATATCGGTGGCAAGATATTAACCAATTATCTCAAGGAGATCCTGTCCATCCGGTACTTTTATCTGCTGGAGGAGACCCATTTGGTGAATGAGATTAAGGAAGCTATCTCCTATGTCAGCCAGGATTTCAAACGAGATCTCGAACGCACCTGGAAAGGAGTATCCGCCAGCCGAAAGGAAGCTTTGGGTGGCGAGAGAAACATAGTTGTTGACTATGTAATGCCCGACTATAACACTCATAAGCATGGCTTCATGCGTCCTCACGACCCGTCTTTGACTGCTAAAATGAGAAAGCTGGGCGCGCTGGCTGGAGCAGGTGAGATTGCAGAAACTTACATGACGCTTGGCAATGAGCGCTTCACGATCCCTGAGCTACTATTCAACCCCGGTGATGTGAGCATGAAGCAGGAGGGACTACCAGGCACAGTTCTGCAGAGTCTTTCGGGGTTACCGGCCGGGCTCTGGCCCTCCATGCTAGCCAACATCCTCGTCGTGGGAGGAAATGCAAGCATCGATGGCTTTATGGAGAGGATGTAATGGTTCTTTAGATTTTCGTTCTCTGCTCTTTCTGACACGGTCTGCAGGGAGACAGAGATCCGGCAATTGGCGCCAGCTGAATGCGAGGTACGGATCGCAAGAGCCGCTGAGTAAGTCACTCAACATTCATTTCTTCTGGCCAAAAGAGGTATGAGTCTGACCTGATTTAGTCCAATAAAATCATCTTGGCTAGGTGGCGCATACCTTGCGGCCGACCGTGATTCCTTGAAAGCCGTCCAGGTCACTCGTCAGGAATACCAGGAGCATGGGAGTGGCTGGCTTGGTAGAGTCTTTTCCAAGTCTTTACGAAGATAAAACGCACCATCAAGAAGCTACAGAGATCCAGTATTCTCGCGCCGTAGAGAAATATGTAAGTCGAAAACTTATGCTAAAGTAGGTGGTTCCTTGTTTCGTATCACTTTTTGTACGATGAAATACGATTTTTGGGTGTGTGGCTCCTTATCATAATTTATTATGTTCTCACATCAACAATAGACTTGCTAACTACTGCTGCCGATAGACTACCAACGTGAGGACTTGGCTCTATGGGTCGAAGGCTTTGATCTCAGTTGCTTTCTGTGTCGAGGTGCTACCAGTTTTCCTGGCACGGAATGCTACATACCAGGCTTCAGCACTTCTATTCGACTCTTGCGAAGGCTAGTGTACTCAATTATGACCTCTTTCTATTGGATGGGATCGGTCACAAGGTATCAATCTCGCAGTAACAGAAACTGACGCGATTTACTAAGATAGCATGTTCATGCTCGGAATCATATGACAAGATATTTTCTCACGAGCATGAGCCCAAAACGTTCCGCTTTTCAGCTGAACGATCGCGCCATCGACAACAAGACGTCTAGCTCCTCGATCATCTCGCTCCCTGTCTCCTGCTCCACACCCAGTTAGTTTTCTCCTGAAAATGGACGCACTTAGTACAGCTCAATGCAGGCCTTGCTCTCGCCTTCTCACGCTTATCTTCATTTTAGATCTCCTTGCGTTCATTCTCCTACTCTTGGTGGAAATGTTCAAGCTTACAGTACCACCACAACGACTCAGTGCAATAAGTAACGCTGGTCGACCGTTTTGCTCGACACATTAGTCATAGATACTAGTCTTTAGGGACTATCAAGTGTCTGACGTATTCAGCCCCTATGTCAGACTCTTGATAGTCTACGAATGACGAGCTTAACGAACCACATCCCCGAAGCTAAATTGGAATATTGCATACGCTATAGACTTATGTTGACGCAGCATGACTCGCGCATATTGAAGACCCCTTGCGATTGAATCTTCCTAGTCCCTCGGGGGGAGAATCCGTATAGAATAGTACTCGTAGTAAAACGGATCCCTAAGTGCTACGAACATATCTCCAATAGATCGATGCCAAGGAGTCGCAAGACTCTTGCACACGCTAATATTACTCCAAAGTACCTACTCACCTACTTTACCGTGCGAGTTGACGCGTTTGACGTGATTGACTGTCGATGCAGACAGATAACACAGCCATAATCCTCCTTAAACGCTTCTTTTCCCGGAAATACCCACCGCCCTCTAATTCATGGTTATGACGATTAGTGGACCTCAAGGGGGAACTCTTGACCCATAAGCTTCCCAATATCCAACACCCTCAACGACCTCCGACCGGCTTGCCCAAGATGTGTTCACAATGCGGAGACTCGGAATGCGGAGCGAATGACGAACCCCTCTGTTCCTGGTGTGGGACTGAATGCTATGTGAGCGCTTGGCCTGCCTTCGTTACCGTTGGGTGCTGCATCTGAAGTTCAAGGAGATATCCTAGTCCTCTCTTTCCCGTGTTTTTTCTTGAATCTGTAAACTATTGTAATGCGAATATTGACCGGAGTGCTCCATTAGGGACACTGTGCCGATCCGGATACCTGCGGGAGTTGTTGGAGCTACAAGAATGACCCATTGGGGATGTTCATGACGGATCAAGACCTTAGAGACATGCAATTGAGTGACTGCATGGAGGAGGTGTGCCAGTGCGAATGTCACGACGACGAGTACGCAGATCTGGGAATGCGCTATGAGCACGGTGCGGTATGGACTGTTGACGACGATGGTCACAACTATGTACGACAGGGGATATTCCCATTTCTCAAGCTGCCCGGGGAGATTCGCGAAAGAATCTACGGATATGCGTTCTTACAAGATGGCAACAGACGTGACATGCCAAAACAGTACCACAGAGGGACCATTCATACCGCACTCCTTGGGACCTGCCGGCAGGTTTGGTTGGAAGCCGGCCACCTGCCCTTCACCTTGAATACAATTAACTTCAGTTCCGCCGTGTATGGGCTTGACTTTCTGGGCTTCTCCCTCGTGCCCAGACGCAGAGAGCTGGTCACTTCCGTGCATGTGGAGTTCTACTACCCCGAATTCTCCACCACAAGCTGGCAACTCCTCATCAAGCGCTTGGCCAAGATGCCGATCACCCACTTCGCCCTCACCATAAAAGGAGGATATACCAAAGAAGCATTTTTAGGCCACAAGTGTTTCGCCAACTGCTTCGCAGCAGCGATGAAGGGAATCAAGACGTTTGACGTCATCCTCGGCTCTGGACTGATTGGGAAAAAGGCAAAGGAAGAGATCCAAGAGCAGATGCGGGAGACTATGATCAAGGGATACAAGCGTCCCAAGCAGATAAAGAGCAAGAAGGCTAGACGCAACGCGACGAGCGAAAACGGCGAGAAAAAGCCTGTCAAGAAAGCGAAGCAAGCTGTGAAGATGGTACGTACCATGAGTCAGGTTCGATCAGTCCTTGGAATAGCAATGAACTCACCACCCGTGCAGCCCATACCAAAGCTTCAGACGAAGCTTATCCTGTCCCCAAAACGTGCTCAACCGAGGTCAAAATTCCAGCAGCCAGAGCGCGAAGAGCTAGAAGCTTCACGAAATCGCACGAAGCAGACTCTACTATCTGGGTATGATCAACTTAAACAGTACGCCACAAGCATGGATTTTGACGCCGCACCTGTCAAGATCCGTCTTGAAGATGCCCGCAAGGCAGCGGAGGCGGTGGATGAGGTCAAATTTTCACGACTAGCTCGTAGTATCTCAAAGACTCTGGAGGAGCGTTTCGACAGCATCGTTGTGGCTCGTAACAAGGTTTCCAACACTTGGTCTCTGCAAGGTCTCGCCTCGGCCTCTGCTGAGCCCTCGCAGCAGCCCGTAAGGCCTTTGGTCACGCCAACATCGTCTGCGGATTCAGTGTGCTAAGCACCAGGTCTGCCTGGAATTCTGTGCCGTCGCAACATAGGGTACATGTCCCAACCTTTACAACAGTAATAAGGTGCTGAGCTGACAGGTCCCTTCGCCTCGGTTGTTTTTCTGTTTCGCATGCTCGATTTCTATACCCAATATTTTCAGCTCATACCAGGAGAGCTACACCATTACAACATTTCAAAAACATCCTTCTATTGCTTCTGATCGAAAACTTTCAGTTTCGCTCTGGCTCAATGACGGAATGTACACAGGTATGTATAGACCGATCATCGTTCGGACTACCTAAGTATTAACACCGACTAGATCACATTTGGTACTCCCTCAGATTTCCACATCCCCATCATGAGGTTGGCAATTTGTTCAAGTTATCACGAGAATCGATCTATGATCAAGAACGTTCTGTCAAGACCTAAAAGAGGATCGCGAAAGATTCAGACGTCTTTGTTAAGCTTTCTAGCCCGCGAAGAGCAAATTGCAGCTATCGAAGTATTGGCTATGTATACCTTATACCATAGCTTCCATTTCAAATCCTCCTCTTACTGATGTTTACGCTACTGGCCACCAATACAAGACATCACCCTACAGTATGGCCCACTCCCCTTACATCAGGGCTTAGACCGACTCTCTCTTCAACCCAGCATCTTTTACCTCCCGTTCCAAAATCTTCCACAATCTTACTCCACCTATGGGAGCTATCAACAGTATCCAACACTTACAATATATCAGTCCACGCTCAAGGAATCTATCTCACAAAACTTATTCCCAAGACACCGTACACCAAACACGAACCAGATCGCAGCACCTACCTACCCTCTTTAATCCCCACTCTCCTCTAAAGCTCAACACACATCTATTATACTCACCTTACCACTAACCCATGAAACCCAAACTTCCACAAATAAACCCCAACCACCTCCTCCCCATGACCTCACGACTGCTACGCACACCACCCACACCACTCAAATCCACACCTCCCACCCCCAAGTACCCCCATAAAATCCTCCCCAAAAACCCTTCCAACAAACCCTCCCTCTCAAACCCCTCCCCTACCACCCCAAAAACCCCTCTCATCCACTCCCTCTCCCCACACACCTACACTCCCTCCCCCCGTACACCAAGTAATAATTCCCCACACCCCTCTCCCACACTTTAACACGAGACCGCATCGAAACACGAACACACACGCATCAAGACAACGCTCTCGCACTAAATCTGCTCTCTGTACTCATTTGACTGTGGGGACTTGAGCGTTGGGGCGGGTGGAGGAGGGGTGAGTGAGAAGGGCAGAGAAGAGAGGGGAGGGGAGGTGGAGAAGCGGCAGAGGAAGGGTAGAGAGGAGAGGGAGAAGGGTTAGGGGAGGAGAAGGGTAGAAAGGAGAGGGAGAAGGTTGGAGAGAAGAGGGGGGAGAGGGGTGATTACTTTTCGAAGGGAAGTGAAAGTCTTGGATAATACAACATACACGCTCACGAATCCTACTCCACTCAAAATATTTCTTCCCTTCCTACCCCGAACCCTCCCCCAATTCCACCAACTACTCACCTCCACCAATTCCCAACCAACTACCTCACCTCACCTCATCACTCCATCCTATCTTATCTTATCTTGCTAAATACGATATATAGCGAACTAAATCAAATTCCTACAATACCAAAAAAACCAAAAACAAATGTAGATACAGATGTAGATACAGATGCAGATATAGATCTCCAATTGAATCCCGTGAGTGACGAATAGTATCGAGATCAACCGATAGATAGATATATATTATGTACCTTACGTAAAAGTATAAGATAAGATAAGATCGTTGAATCTTTAGGTCTGTTGCATTTTTGATATTGGAATCTCGTCCTTGGTAGCTGGTCTGAACCTCCCAATCTTACAGAAGATCACCAGGGTAGGAAAGATGGTGGAGAAGATAGGTGATCGCAGTACAATCTCCAGAAAGGGAAGTGAAGCGATGAGGGCTAGAGTAGTATCCATTCACCATCATGTGGAACGCTTCGGCACTTACTTGGCTACAGCCTCGTACATTACAAAGTTAGATTGCTAGCCGTCGTACGGACATACAGCGAAAAGCTACTCCAATGCCCAGATATTACAGCCACCACGGTGGCTCCCCTACCTTCGAGCATCCGCATGAGAGCTCAACGCCAGCTTCTTCACGCTCGGGAAGTACGGAGTCCCAAACCCAGTCACGGGGTCCCATCCTGCCTCGGCGGGGAACCCCGGTCCACCACAGCCAATGGCTGACCCGCTCGTGATGTCGGTGAACGCTGCGTACCCCGTTGAGTATAGCCAGGGGTTGAGGAAACCCAGAGCAGGCTTGCCGGCAGCAATCAGAGCGTCGTTCACCAAAGATATGATCGCAGAGGCTGTGGGGGTGGAGGCGCTGGTGCCGTCGAGTCGAACAACGGTGCCATTCCAAATCGTAACATATGCCTGTCCCTGTGCAGAGATATCAGGATACCCGCGACCGGCCGTGTTGAAGAGCCCGGCGAATTCGCCGCCCAGGCTCGAAATGTAGTTCTTCACCACGCTGTTGTCATTCTGGTACGCAGGGCGCTTGAAGTAGTTGCTGAAGCCGCCGCCGCTGGCGAAGTTGTTACGAGGATCAAAGGCTGCAACTTCGGGGTTGAAGTTCTTCGTGGCTCCCACACTTGTGACGTAGGGACAACCATCTGGGAAGGAGGGGAGGAAAGTTGAAGTGTTCTTGCCATTGTTCGTGAAGCATTTACCAGTGGCGCCAACGCCGTTATCGCCGCTAGCCGTGAGGAAGGAGGTTCCTCGGGCCCCGAGCTGAGCAAACAGGGAGCAGACTTTCCTGGCGTATGCTTCTGGCACCGTCTGTTCGTCGTCGCCGTACGAGTTACTGATGACTTGTGGCAGGGTATTCATATCCAATACCGCATTCAGGAATTGTAGGTATGGCTCGTTGGTATCAGTAGCTGTGCAGAATGTCAGAAGATTGGAGGGGAGACAGCGCGAAAGAGACTTACGGGTCTGGGCGTCAGGGTTGAAGGGTGGCATTCCGCCCGTTGTGAAGGCTGTGAGAGGCGTAGGATATCCAATACCAATGATAGTCTCAGCGTCTAGATTGCCCTCCAGATCCTTGCCGGCAGCTAGTTGCGCCGGAGTGTCAGGAGTCTGCTGGTTATCGCCTCCGTTGATGACATCCACAGTAAATGTCTGAGCCTCCGAAACCGCGCCCTTTCGGAACATCTGAAGGAAGATCTGGACATCAGAGCGGTTATTTGCTTCTCCTAGGAAATCCGTTAATCCGACCTGGTTTTTGCCGGGAACCTGAGGTTTGTATGATTTCGTTCCGTACAGCGTTCGAAGACAAAGTGGCGTTACTGCACTTGCGTTGCAGGCTTTGGCAACACCGACATCACTGGCATCTGGGGTTACGGCGACTTCAGTGACAGCTGCGAATTCTTCTGGAGGTCCCTCGCCAATTTCGCTGAATGGCAGAACAGTTTTATATGTCTGTCTACGTCCGCCTGGGCGGAAGAAGGAGTTCGTAGGCTGAATTGCATCGACATGTTCATGCAAGTGTGCCGGGAGTGACCAGACAGGCGCACGTACGATGCGATCTCCGTCTTCATGCTCGAAGACGGAATACTTGGTGTCCAGCAGCCGCTCGATCGAGCTGACTGGTAAAGAGACCTTGATCCAATCTTTTGCGGTATTGTAAGCGAGCGCGGCGTTGTCGATTCCATTGTCGAACAGCCATTCGTGGACGAGATTCAGGGTCTTGTCGGTGGGTTTGACAAGCTCATTTACTTGCTCGAATGTAAGATGCTGGCCATAGCGAGGGTGGGAAGGTATAGAGACTAACGATCAGAAAATCGAGTCAGCTGGGCTCAAATGTATTGGTAGGAACGAGAAGGATTTGACGCTTACCATCATAAAGATGTCGCTCGAGCTCGTCGAACTTGCTTTGTCTCAGACCAATGTGAAGATTGATCACCGTGTTGTGAGGTGCTCGGCCGATATTGGACCACTTGCTTGGGACATTGTGAGAATCCTTGACCTCGTAAGCCGTGCGAGTGCGCACAGGCGATGCAAGTGCAAGATTTGCGGCGAGCAGAAGTGCCAACGAAGCTGAACGAATGGCGTTCGTCAGCATTTCGAAGGCAGGAAATGGGTAGTGTAATAGAGGGGGTGTGACACGAAGCGAACAGTGACTTACACTCCTTATATGTCGATGTCGCTCGAGCGATCCAGCTGGTACATGTGGGATCACCGATTCCAATGGGGAAGGAGCTCTTCCATCATTCAATGAAGCGAGGGGTTCGGCATCAGACGGCTCATGTCCCTGGTGTAGGCTCGGTCTGTACTCCTTGCGACTGGGTAGCTATAGGGTCAGTCTGCACTCCTTGCGACTGGGTAGCAACAAGCTTTGCGAGGGCAGGGCAAGATGCAGATTCGCCATGAATCCAAGATGTCATCCTGCGGTACCTTGCCTGAGAGAGCAGGAGCTTGCATGGCAGTAGTGTCCCCGGATGCAGGTCGCAGGGCCAGCTTCCTCATTGGGCGTAATGTACATCTCACGGGGGGCAGGTAGTGGCCGCCTCGCACGACGATAGGGGCGTCGCTGGCACACCAAGCATATCAAAATCCTGCGTGATACGGTTTGGTCGATCCAAGAGTCCGGTTTGAGATGTGAGCCTGTAGATCTATCAATATACGGCAGCATGAGTGGTGGGAAACAATGGGAGGAAGGACGAATGGTGGTCTTGTCTTGGCAAACGGACTTGATGGGATCGGAGCTAATTCTAGACAGTACTAGCGTGTATAGACTCTCACGACAAGCCCCATCAATAATTCAAACTATGCTGACCACCTATGGTTGAATGGACGACATTATGTGGTGGCTGCGTCCTCTTACGATGGCATGCTCTAGGTCGCAGATTCACCCTAAACATTCCCAAGCATGCTTATGGATCAAACCTAAAAGTGACCTGTTTGCAATTCTTGCCTTTGTATATTCTCGTTCCATGTACATTATCTATGCCTTCACTGTCTACTAACACCCCAAGATTTGTTTAAGAAGCGTCGAGTCTGTCCCCAGCATTGTTGGTTTAGAGAGTACCACCACTGTCCTGGTAGTCCTCACCAGCTCTATGTTGGGACCCGATACTGCCAATCACAACACCCAGTGGTAGCGATCAAGCCTCCTTTATCCCCCGTTGGCATCTCAATGCCCTTGGCGACGCGTGATATCGACTTTTTTAGCAAATCACCGACCTACATTCTTATGCCATAGATGAACACAGGAACACGTGGCCTAGACACTTCTCCGGGCACGTATTCGTCCTCGACTCGCCAATAGCTGTAGACCTCCAGCCGTGTTAATAGTCTGGCGAGATGCGCGTACTTCTCGAACAACATTCCGGATATTGCGTGAAGCCATGCCACTAGTCTTCGAAGTAAAAAAGTGTGTATATGATGATTTCGGCTCGGCGCCAGGTCTACATGTACGCAATTGCGCTCAACTCGGCCAAATTGTCATCAGCTTGATGACGATTTTGGAATCCTGATGAACTCTTGATTTGCGATGATCGAAGCAAAACTCGCGCTGTGCGCGAAAACTCGGCTGAAACAAGAGTTCCGCTCCATCCGGGCAGAGTGGTTATGCGGTGATCTCGGTGAAGCTTCTCGATTTTGCCAGCCGTTCATGACGATAGTCTCTCCCGGTATCTTGGTCACGCTCGAGGTGAGGTACTCTCCCATATCTTCTATTACCAAAGTTTTGCTTGTAAATCAATAATGATACCTTGACGGTATGTGTTGATCGTGCTGTAAGTGAGGGACCTCCAATATTTCAATCATGTATATGAAGCGCTGCATGATCATAGTGTGACTTTGCGAACATTATGACCGTTAGCAAAGATGAAGCATACTGAGCTGATGAGTATCATAGAGATGTAGGACACAGTTCCTGGAAGTGCTTGGCCGCCATGAGGTGTTGAAATCTACGTCAGGTCATTAGTGAATTGATCGAAGAAGGCGGGGAATGCCGCGCGGCTACTATAAAATCTCAGCAACGATCACTCATCCAGCTTTCAACATCACCCATCACGAAGAATTTTCTTCGCTGGATAGCCCGACAGAATTGGGATTTTTTATGACCTCTTAGGGCTTAGCAATCTGAGAATATCATTCAGACCACTGACTCGGGTTCCTGGTGTCCTTACTGCCATCGCTGGTCCTACTAATACGGAAGTAGCTCTTACTACTTCATCGCTAATGTTGTATGTGCACTATAGGTACTGCGGACATCCACCCTCCCTCTCTACCTCCTTTCCGCCTCAAATCTCGTCCTCGATATCGACTACACACTCCATTAGATTACTACACAGCGGCAAGGCGAGCAAGTGTTGATCTTGAGAAAGGTGAACACGTGGGGGTCTTAAATGGGGACTGTGTCGCCATTTGCGCTGACTACCCTACCTCTGGTTGAGAAGATCCCTTTACGATAGACCACATTTGCTCGACCTTGTCGTCGACTTTCCCCATCTATCATCAAGCCTCCTTCGTTTTCAACAGATCTCCGATCCTCCGCCCTCACCTTTCGCCTGCACCCCGTGGACCCCTGTCCATTCTTTTTGTAAGTCAGACAATCATATCATCCTATGTTCAAGCTGACAGCTTTGCAACACCTAAACCTAGTGCTCTTATGAACATCAAAAGCTCCGAAGTCGGATTCGACGTTCATAGGTAAGTCTTGCATTGAGTACAAGAACTAAAATGATTCGTATTACGCACAAGCATAGGATAAAGTGCTTGCAATAGTACAACCATCATCAATTTGCCTTCTTAACTGAGTCCGTATCCTTAGTGCGAAGAGCCAATGAACTCATCGTTCCTCCATAAGTATCCACCTCTGCTCGACGAATACCCGCTTCCAGTGTTCCGCTCCCTGTAGTAGAAATGGAGACTGCCATCAAGGTTAGTCGTGTTTGGACAAGAGAAACAAAGCATAGTACGCTAACCTTGGTATTCACTGCTGTGATCGATGATTGCTGATGAATGTCCTTTCGCCCTACGCCGTCTATGATTCTCGTCACCAGATCTTCGGCTCAGATGCGTGAAAATGCTCGTTTCACTCCTTTTCCTAGTATCTTGATCTTGGCCTGTCTCAATATGACCGGCTCTATCATCTGTCGCCGCCGGCTGTTCGTCTAGCGGAACTTTGGTCTTACACTAAGTGCTAAAATCAGTGCGGCCTGTTGGCTTGAGGAACAGGGCAGCTTACCGCATCCATCAATTCGGTAAACCTTGGGGCGTCTGGTTCACTTGCATGGTACATGCTGATTAGGATACCCCTTTTGATTCTTCTCATGCATTCTTCTTCGATAGGCATCATATTGACCGCGCGTATGTCTCTCTCGACCTCGGCGAGGTCTAGCGACAGGAGTGGGATAAGGCCAATCTTAGGTACTAGGACATGGTCGATCCCATTCGTCAAGACCACCCCGCCATCAGTAGCATGCTCTAAACGTGGAGGATCACGACCCCAGTAGTATTCCGCATCCAAATGGTTGGCGCTCCGCTTGTGGCCTTTGAAAGCAGTGGACCGACTTTCCCAAAATCGTTGTATTAAAGGACAATTCAACTAACCAGGACTGATCAGTCTCTTGCCCTATTATCTTCCAAAGCAAGGACTATCATGGTAATCTATTTCAGGATAGCGAGGCCTACCTGGGAGAGTAACTTTGTAGCTTTTGGTCCGCCAGGCCCGCCGTATGCGTCCATCACCTCGATTGTATACAGTGCGTTAACCAAGTCCTTGTTGAGGCAAGCCTGGTCGGAGTTCTCTTTGCATATTGCTCTGGTGAATGGGAGGATCCCATGACCACAAGTCTCAAAGAATTCGATGGAGCAGACCAGTGTTCGAAACTTGCCGAGTGGTACCCAGCTCTCCCTCTGGTTGAAGGCTGAGCCGGCTGGTATCTTCTTCGAGTTTTGGATAGGCATGGCTGTTCAGTGTCGATGTTGAGAGGCAGGAACGGTATGGCACGATTCTAAAGATGTGGAAAGAATATTTTTTCTCTAGAATTGAGGAAACAAAGGTGTTTGTTGGGAAGTGATCGTGTTGTTTCTCAAATCTGCCGGTAGTTGCCCCGCTGCAATCTTACACCCTACCCGCATGACTCCACACAACATGCATTCACACTCCTCATGTTGTGACACCGGACTTATATCAGTGGGACCGCGGAGTATTGCAGTGTGGAGACGTTCTGTAAGTTATAACACTATGTCTCCGTACGCGGGCTCTACCTAAGCTGACTTGATGGCCAAAGATCGCAATACTGATTGAAACCGTCTACATCCCGATCCATTGCTTCACATCACTGGCCTCTCTCGATTCACTAGCCGGGTACCGCGGGATCGGCAATATCGGTCTTGGCGTCGTGCCTTGCCCTTCCCATGACAGTCTTCACTATAGTTTTCAGCGTCGGCTGCGGCTTCTGTTTAAGGTGTAGCTTGGTACCCTTATGCTGTTTATGCCAAATAGAGGATTTTTTTGCAAGTTCATGCTTGTCGTCTTCTGTTTGCCTGCATCATTGGATAACATCCTTCCATCTTCGCACTTATGACTTCTATTACTTTGGTCGATACATAATCATCAGAGCACTAGATGGAAGGGAAAAGCGTTTCCCACAGTTATGATTCGGTGTTGACACGGCCATGATGCGAAAATAATTGATGTTGTGCACTTCAAGGAAAAACGCGAGCCCAATCTTTGTTAAGTGGTTAATCGTGGAACACTATCATGTCTTAAAACACTGATTTAGGTCAGCCCTTGGTCGGAACCATAAGCCTACTACACGAACCGTGAGACTCGAATGTTATTTGCAATGACTTGGCTCACAAATACGATATGGGAATCGAGGTAGATCATGGCATGCACGTAGAGACATTCAACCCATAATCGGCTAGTGATCTTGGAGCGTTGTATCCACGGCTCTGGAGTATTCTAATTCGCTCTATAGCATCTAGTGCTGGGCACAGACGTCGGAGGCAAGTCAGTGGCATGAAATTATGTGACCTTCTGTTGTCTACGATGTGTTCTATATAAATCATCAGTCATCATGTTCTTGCTTCCATTCATAGCCACGGTTCTAGCCATGAGTGGATTGACAAGAGCCGTATGGTGTTCAGGATTATGGGATCTACATATCTCTTTCTGCTCTTTGCATCCGCATAAATTCAATACACTGCTCGTGCAAGATATGCAGCCCACATCCACGTCAGCAGCAACAGCGACAGCAACTGGCCCAATGACATTGTCATGATCTTTATCGCCTGTGCGTGTGACAACAGCACCGTGAGCGGAGGTAAGGATATGGGCACGAAGATACGGAGAGTAACGCTAGAAGTCCGAAAATGCGGGCTCGGAGATATTTCTACGGGCTCGGAGATACGGGCTCGGAGATCTGGGCTCGGAGATCTGACGGAAGGTCTGGTACCTCACGACAAGTCTCCATTGATAAATATCCAGGTACCCTGCGCATCTGGATGGCAGCAACCATCTCTTCATCTTCAACTCCACTCTAACCTTCAACTTAATCCCCATCGACCAACATGTCGACCATAATCCCCACTACCATGAAAGCGTGGGTCTATTCCTCCCGCGGCTCCCCTCGCGCAGTTCTCCGCCTAAGCTCTCGGCCCGCACCGTCCGCACCCACTGGTACCCAAGTCCTCATCAAAGTCCACTACTCCGCACTGAACCTCATTGGCACTCTGTTGATGAAGCTCATACCATCCGTCTTCGTCAGCACATGGGGCGCGCCCGAGCTAGACTTCTCTGGTGAAATAGTGGCCGCCGGCCCCGACGCTCCTACTGCTCTGACGGAACCTGGAACTCCGGTTTGGGGCACGAAGCTGATCCCGTCGGTTTTAAAGGATCATGCAGGCACATTGGCCGAATATGTGAAGGTAGATAGCTCGACTGTGGCGCCATTGCCAAAGGTCCTGAGCGCGGAAGAGGCGAGCGGTCTAGCTGTGGTTGGTTCAACGGCGATCCAGATGCTCGATCAGGCAGGTGTGACGAGCGGAGACCGGATCTTGGTCAATGGTGCCAGTGGAGGTGTCGGCACCATATTGGTCCAGCTTGGAAAGGCCATGGGTCTTGATATCACTGCTATATGCTCTGGTAGCAATGTAGATGCGGTCAAAGAGCTGGGAGCGAACGAAGTCCTCGACTATCGAAAAGCGGAGCCAGACCTGCCACGGTACTTGGCAGCCAGGGTTACCAGCAATCCATTCGATGCCATTTTAGATTGCGTGGGAGCTCAAGATATGTACAAGGCGAGCCCGTCTTTCCTCAAAGCGAGAGGCAAATACATCAATGTTGGGTCTATGGGAGGTCTCTCAAAAGTCTTCTATCAACGCGTCAACAACGAGTTGAGGCCAACTTGGCTAGGAGGCACGCCGAGGAAGTGGATGTTTATGGCGGCGGAACCTTCATCAAAGACGATGGACCAGCTACGGCAGCATGCAGAGGAAGGCAATCTAAAGTGCTTGGTGGACTCCACGTACAAGATGGAAGATGCGCTTGAGGTATGTGAATTGCTCCGCCGCATCAATAACGCTGCCTTCGTATTTTCTATTGATGGAGTCTCCAATGGCTACTGCAACCTTCTTTGGAATCTTTTTTCATTCATAGATGCTGATGACCGATCCAGGCATATGACAAGCTACTCTCACATCGTGCACGGGGCAAGATCATAGTCAAGGTCGCGGCAATAGATAACATTTAGCTGCGGATCTAGGACAGCAAAGATATACATAGGCCTGCACAGGGTTCAATTCCTACCGTGAGCTATCCTCCCACGACAATAAAGTAAAGAAGCTCCTGATGTCTCGAAGACCTTGACTTACGAGCGTGCGCTTCATCGACAGCCGTCGTCCTGCCTTTTGGTTTGTCAGAGACAGGACCAGAGCCGCTTTAGACCGAGACAATGAATGCTACGGCAGTCTTCCCACAGACTCACTTTCTCGGATGCATCACCTGAAGCTTCGGTGGTTGCACCTCTTCTAACGGTGGCCGCCTCTCGTCGGATCGATTGTGTCCCAACATACTTGGTTAAACACGCATGCCTACGACTTTATACTATCACTTTATTGCGGGCTCGCTCAGTGGAGCCATCGGCCTCTATTACCGAATGCAGCAGCACCTCCCAAGTATTTTCATACCTCAGAATAGTCAGCATTCCATACTATATGAGTGTTGTCGGGTTCAACAACACGCCGATTTGCACCTCGTAGCTTGTCTCGCTCTTCCGCTCTTCCGGTCTCCAGCGTTGAATACATGCTATGAGCATTTTGTGTGCACCATACAGTATCAACCAGGATGTAACATCAAGCGCGCATGGGAAGGTCGTACCTCCAACGTGAAGCTTCAAGGACCCTAAGCGACCGACGGTGAAATGGAGAGCACACCCGGTCGGACGCACAACCAAAGAGGAGTAGACAGTTGACGGGTCTAAGTTTGATTTATAAGATGCTTTTAAGGCGAGGTGAAGGGTTTGATATAAGTGGCATACTATCGCATAAGATGGAAGTAGGCAAACGTAGGCGGCAGTAGGCAGAAATTAGTAATTGAGATTTATAATTTATATATCTAACTTTTCATAAGATATCTTTAAATGTCCCAAAAGTAGGTAGATGTGGGCGGAAATCAGGGCTTGTAGGGGATCCGAGCGCCTTTCGCGTTAAGGGGCGCTAACAGCGATTCACTACTGAACATGACATCTGTCCTACCCGCTCTCTTCTGTCAATCGCGCAGTACTGCCTGGCTACACTCTTTCATCATTCAAGAACGGGCCTGAATTGGGTCTATAAATTGAGGAGCCATACCCGCAACTTTTCCGCTCTGACTTCGATGGGACCCGAAAGGTCACAGGTAGGTACAAGGTAGAGAGGGCCACTCACTAAAGATGCCAGTCTGCTTTTGTATCTAGCTGTTGAGTTCTGCATCTGTGGTTTATGCATGACTTGAAGAATAGAATCAATGTCAACTGGCCTTGCTGCTCTGCCTATGGAGCTCGCCCAGCCAATCTTCGATCAGCTCAATGATCGGGCAATCTACGCTTTACGGCTTGTTTCCAGATCGCTCCAAAAGTCGACCATTCATCGCTTTCGAAAAGCTTTTGCTCATCGGACAACAGATCTCTCCACCAACAGCCTTTAGACTCTGTTGTCCATCTGCGATCATCGCTACCTCGCCTCAGCGGTCCAAAGTCTCACCATAGTCGCTACCTACTATGACACAGAATTCCTTCGGGAAGTCCTTGACACTAAGCATCCCTACAAGGAGTACGCATTCGGCCCCGTCATCAGCGTGGGCGACCCTTGCAGTGAAGCAGAACTGGCAGAAACCGCTGCCAACGTTGATATACTTGAACAGCGCAAAGGTGATCAAGTCAACGCTGCCCGTAGCGGGTCAGACCTTGTGGTGCTCACGGCGGTGCTTCGCAAAGCCAGCAATCTGCGAAAAGTTACCCTTGAAGCTGGTATGTATCGTCATCCGGAGACTCGGCTTGCGGTATCAAAGGCACGCAATCTGTGGCCGCGGGTTTGGGAAAAAGCGACACATGTATACCTGATTACAATGCTTGCAATCGCTCAAAGCCGGCCAGCAATCGAGGAACTCCATGTCTATGGTGGAAGATGGGGTTGCAGTGTGCTAGGGTATGACGTGCATGCATCAGTCCCACTCTTGAAAACGAGAGGGATAGAGACAGCGCTAGCGAATTTACGGATACTTTCGATGAACTGTACCACTCGCCTCCTTGACGCAATCCGTCCATGCAGCGGTCGCACAGTATCCATGCACCCACCTTCCAGCCTGACCGAGTCCGATCAGCAATTTGTTTCATCTGCGGTCGACAACGAAATGTATTCCGGTCCAGCACGTCTCCTCACTCTATGTCCCAATCTCGAAGAGTTGGAACTTATCCATTACCAAGTGCACTGTCCAAGTTGGTGCCCGCACGGAGGGACGCGAGATTATGAAGCAGGGTACGAGAAAGTCTTTGCTCAAATCGCGCAAGCTGTGCAATTGCCACGGCTGCTGAAGTGCAAGCTCAGGGGTCAGGCCTTCAGCGAGTACGCTATCATACGATTTTTGAAGAACAGCCCACTCCTGAAACATCTTGAATTACGATTAGTGAATCTCAAAGGGCTGGGAGCGTGGTGCAATATTTTCGAGCAGTGTAGGAGATTGGAAACTTTGGTCCTGCGACAGCTGTACGCAGATCAAAGACTGCTCTATTGGACTGGTGAGTCTGCAGGAGATGAAGCTCATGATTTGACTGTGGACCATGATCAGCTGCAGCGCGGCATCGATTACGTACTTTCACAAAGTGAAGCCGACATGGTTTGGGTTACCAGTTATATAGAGGAGAGGAGGAGAGGAAGCCACCCGGCTGCATAGGCTACCTTTACCCATAAATAGATCCTGTTCTGCTTCTTCATGGACCGCATCGGGTTGAGCGCAGGCTTCAGGAATTTGGTGTTTTCCGAATTAGTGGAAGGCCTAAGTGAAGGTGTCGCGACAGGGGTTGATGGCCAGCTGATACTCTTCACTGAACACCGCGTCGACCCAGGGCATTACTATATGCAGATGATCTCGAATCAGGTCGCTTCGTGATGGGGTAAGCGTTGTGGAACGGGTACTACAGGACAGATACCAAGTCAACTGAATGACTCGGTCTCTGTTAGCTATGTTGTATGTTTGACGTACATGTATATTTTCTGTTACTTAGCGCGAACCAGCATGATCAGTTGTCTAGGGTCTCAATGACCTCCAAACACTTTACGTATGTACTAGTCATCCACATCTCCCTTGAGACTCCGTCAGAAAGCTCGGTAATCCTCTTTCATCTTTCAACCCAAGCGAACTCAAGCACTATACCTAGAAGCAGCGATTCAGCGCCGCTTTTCCCTTCCCAACCATCTGCACAACCCACCGAACGATCTCAACGAGCAGCGAATGTACCATTATTGTGCATACGAAACAGCGAGGCCTCACAACAGAGAGTAGAAACGAAAGAACAAAACGATGCTCAAGATGCATACAACATAAAGGGCGGGACGAGAGGTCGTACCATATTATCCTACAGCATACAATAGTGACCTTACGAGTAGAATATAACACAGAAGATATTTCCAGACCAGATCCTCCGCGCTTCGAGGGATGAGCGTGTAATATACGCAGTTAGCAACGTAAATTCCAGAATGAAGCAGTCCTGACTTGACGGTCAGGACGCAATCCACGATGGTTGTCTACAGTCGAGCGGGTTGAACCGGAACCTGGGATAATGATCAACCGGAGCTTCATCGTTTTTGCCAATTCGAGGGCTGGAGGTTCGGATGAGAAGGGGAATCAACCTTTTTTCATCCGCATCGATTTCTTTCGTCGTTGTGAAACCGTCCTTGCGAGCTGTTAATTCAAGTCTTAGTTCCTTCGTTAGTGAGATTGATTGTTGATCACAAATTCCTTACATTTCTTAATTTTTTTACCTTACTTTCAACACACCCACAACAGTACTTCTTTGGGGAAAAAGAATAGCGCCGATTCCCATGGGACATGTAGTCCCACTAGCACAACTACAGGTCGAACATGTTCGGCCATCCTTTGGAATATGATATCCTCATCTGTGATATCTCACAATATTGAGATTGTGCGGTACATATTCGAACATTGAGCTTCGACATAATGGTATCGTACACCACCATTCCTCCAATGTACCTCAGCAACAACCTAGCTACGCCACAAACCACATTATTTCTTCTCAGTCCTTCTAGTCTGCCGAGTCCTCTGTGTCCCACTCGACCTCTCCATCTACATCATCAACCCTCCTCGACGCCCGCCTCGAGCACTAAGGGACGGCTGCTCTCTTTGCCGTTCTGCCTACCCATCGGCATGATACTTCCCCGTATATTTAAATACTGGGGGCCATCTGAAAGCTATCTACCCGCTGAGCTGACGACCTTGGTAGCTCCGACTGAGCAGCGGGCGCAGAGGTCATCTTCCCAGGATACTTGTCTTTGTAAGGCTCCGACGCGTTGCTGGGAGTTGTAAGGGTTTCGGATGGTGGGGCTGTTGAATATTTGGAGAAGCTTCGGCGTGCGCTGATCCATCCATGGGTGACCTACCAAGCTTGTTTGGAGTTTTGGCTTTAGGTACTGGAGAAGCGGTCTTTGTTGTCCTGCGCTTCCTGCTCTAATTTTGACGATTCGTAGGTGTGGTGGAATGCTTGGCCTGTGAGACAGCTTTAGCCACTCTTGTGTGCATGTAAAGGAGAGTGAGAATGGCATCTTAGCGCCAATATCAGTCTAGGCGTCGCCATCTTCACTCGGCTCGTTCTCTCGAATTTACTTATCCTTAATACTCCTCTTTATGTACTATGAGTAAAGATCTTTACTATTTTGAACCGTTCTAGCGGTTCTTCTAAAGAATAGAAACTTTACCCTCCGCTTTCTCTCGCCGATAACTCGAGGTTGCATTGAACAAGAAAGGTCATTTTAACAACTCGGGCGTCACAAAATATGCCGCGATCCCTATCAAAACCCACTCGGCAAGAAGCAGAACCCCATGAATCCAATACACCTGCGCATCTACGACCAAAAAGTTCAAAAGAAGAATGGTCGTAAACAAACTTACAACCTCAAACCCATCAAACGCCAACGTCACACCTCCCACGCCCATCCACCACGACAGCAGCACCACGAACGGCTCCACCAGCAACGCTGTCTGGATGCTCCGCCACACCGTGTACTTCATTGTCTGCTCGAGGTTGTCGTCCACCGCCATCGAGATAGGCGCAAAGTCGGCATTCGGCATCGGCAACAATATCAATCCCACAAACGTGTGCGACAGCGCCGTCTTCTCCGTCAACGCCGAGATGCTGTCCACCGTCGCATTGATGCAGAAGTACAGCAGCACGATAGTCACGGCGAACAGAGACGTCGCCACACCGAAGTGCAGGTGCGGACCTTTGATCTCTACTTGTTCGGCGGCGGCTCGTCCAGACAGGACGGGCTCGACAGTCGATGCGGCGGTCTGCCTGCCGGCTTGAGGGATGGGGTGTAGGACGATTCTCTCGCTGTCGTGCAGGTTGCCGTCCTGCGAGCAGGGATCACCATGATGGCCTGACTTGCCTGATCTCCTGTAATCATCTTTGTGCGTCACCAGTTGGCAGGTCATGGAGGCCAGGTAAACAAAGACCAGGACAAAGGCCACACCACGTGACTGCAGGACTAGGTTCTCCGGCGTTGTTTGGTTGAGGTGCTTAACGGCTGTCGGGATGAGAAGACTGGTGACGACAATGGACAGGAGGCTAGAGAATCCTAGTGCGCCGACACGGTTGAACTGCTGCTGGTGTTCGATCATTCCGCCGAAAAAGAAACTGAGGCCAAGGACCATCAGGATATTGTTCAAAATGCCGCCAACAAGGGACGTTTGAAGTACTGGGATCTGCTTCGCTAGAAGCAGGAGGAAGCTGGAAATCATCTGGACGGTGTTGAAGCAGAAGATGTCGAGAATAGTCGAGGCCGTCCAAGACATATAGTGCTCCATCTGTTCTAATGCATAGTCGCACATAAACCACAACGGAATCAGTGCTATATAGTTGACGACGAAAGTCTCAAGGCTTTCACTTCTCACATAGTGGAGGCACAACCCGATGGGCGCGCAGATCAGAAGAACGTTGATCCAGGACGTGAGCACTGTTCTCTGGATCTGATTCGCCACGGTGAATGGTTCGTCTGGAACGCAACATGTGAACGTAAAGATTCCTTTTCCCTTGACGTCGGCCTCTGCCGCAATGCAATCGTTACTAAGCTAAGCGCATGGAGTGGTCCATGGGGATACTTCAGGACTTACTTTGATCTGATTTCGAGCGTCGCCCGGGCCCATCCTCAACATCCGCGCGATCCTTGGAAACCCAGGGAATATGCCTAAACGGGTTGAAGTGACTGGTCCGTTTCCCTCCTAGGAATACTCGATGGGCTTTGCGGTGATAGTCGTAGAATTTCGAAGCTATTGGTTTTTGGCCGCTGTCTATGTCCAAAATCGTTGCCATGGCTTAATTCGGCTGAATTGATACTTCCGTCAAAGACTGCTTGGGCCGTGGTAGAGAAATAATGTCGGATGAATGCAGACAAACAGTAGGACACAACGCGAACGAGAAGAAAAAGTATAATCATAAAGAACGCGTTAATCGAAATCGAACTGGATCCGACGAAATAGCGAGAGGGATGGCATTCTATATTTCACTTTCCTTTCCCCCAGCAGCGAGGCTTCGATTCTTTTCAAAAGAGTGCGGCTGAGTTCCCAATTTTAGCAGGGCAAATTCAGTGTCCGTGGTAGACAACCCAATCCAACGCATGCCATCTCCAAGTTTCACAGACATAGTGGGCATAAATCATAACATGAAACACGTCGTTGCACTCAGGACTCGCAGCTGCAAGCCATGGCGCGTAGCAAGGATAAAAACAGCTGCGGTATTTGAGCAGTGTGGTTACATCTCGCAGCTGTGCTAGGCGGTGCGGCCGTTGAGCGCTTAAAGCTTCAAAGCAGAGGTGTCGTCTTTCTTCAAGCAATGGCTCCAAGTGGCCGGTCGCTAAAGGTAGGCAACCACCTGCCTGGAAAAGGGGCGACAAAGGAAGAAGCTGAACATTTTGATGAACTCACCGCACGAGTGGGGGGCTCCTAGAATATGTATTTGAATCCTGAATTATTCTAACCGCTCGGCCACCCAAACCCAATGAGTAGCCGGTACCTTATCTGTGCAGCCCACAATTACGTAGCCGGCTGCCCCCCCCCGACTTTGGGCGACGTGGCTCGCCTTCGCTCTTTCTACCATTACATCAACTGGGATCAGGCTTATCTTTCTGGTAGTTGCTAAGTATCTTAAAATAGAGTCTTCTAATATCCCTAGCTTAAAGAACTAGAAGGGTTCACCCCCTTCTAGTCTAAACTTACTTCTGGTCTAACCCTAAGGGGCTAGCGGCCCGGAGCTTTTAAGACTCTATACTCCTAGCCCTAGCTCTAAGGCACTCTTAAGCCTAATAGTATTTATATCTATAGATCCTTAACTAAGCTAATCTTCTTACTATAATAGAAAATGCGGACATTAGGACCCTGAGCTTATCGCAGCTTATCGATTGGTCTAAAGTCCCCCGAATTACCTCCTTAGGACTAGCGTTATCTGCGGCGAATATCAAAACTCTAACATTTCTTCGCATTCTACCCACGTATACACCTACCCTTAATAATATTTTCTACTTAAATAAAGTTATATAACACATCTATAGCTATTTAAAACTTCAAAAATTATAAAAATCGGTGCAGTGGTTTAAAAGATATATCGTCATTAATGAATTTACCTACTAAATTCTATGCGCCAACGGCTAGGATAATTGGATTAACAATAAAAATCCTATTATTATTTATAAATTACCTATTCTACTACCTTACCTACTAACGTGTCTAATATCGGCCTACATAGGGGGAAATATCCGTCTTATTACTAGGTATAGAACCCTGTTAGAATGGGTATATGTATCTAATATAGCTAATACTATCGTATGTATAGGCTACCTACCTACTAACGCGTCTAATATACTCCCTACTATTTACGTCACCTACTAACGTGTCTAATATACTCTCTACTATTTACCTTACCTACTAACGTGTCTAATATCAGTCTAAATAGGGCGAAATATCCGTCTTATTACTAGGTATATAACGCTGTTAGAATAATCTATATTACTATATAGGTGTATATACTAATACTATCGCATTTATAGGCTAAAAATCCTACTATTTACGTCGCCTACTAACGTGTTTAATATACTCCCTACTATTCACCTTACCTACTAACGTGTCTAATATCAGTCTAAATAGGGGGAAATATCTATCTTATTACTAGGTTTATAACGCTGTTAGAATAATCTATATCGCTACATAGGTCTATAGGCTAATACTATTATATTTACAGGCTACCTACCTACTAATATATCTAATATACTTCCTACTATTCACCCTACCTACTAACGTGTCTGATATCGGTCTAAATAGGGGGAAATATCCGTCTTATTACTAGGTATAGAACGCTATTAGAATAGGTATATATATCTAATATAGCTAATGCTATTATATATATAGGCTACCTACCTACTAACGCGTCTAATATACTTCCTACTATTTACGTCACCTACTAACGTGTCTAATATACTTCCTACTATTCACCTCACCTATTAACGTGTCTAATATTAGTCTAAATAGGAGGAAATATCCGTCTTATTACTAGGTATATAACGCTATTAGAATAATCTATATTACTATATAGGTATATAGGCTAATACTATTATATTTATAGGCTAAAAACCCTACTATTTACCTCACCTACTAACGTGTCTAATATCGGTCTAAATAGGGGGAAATATCCGTCTTATTACCAGGTATATAACGCTGTTAGAATAATCTATATCGCTGTATAGGTTTATAAGCTAATACTATCGTATTTATAGGCTACCTATCTACTAACGTATCTAATATACTTCCTACTATTCACTCCACCTACTAACGTATCTGATATCAGTCTAAATAGGGGGAAATATCCGTCTTATTAATAGGCTAATATATCTGATATACTCCCTACTACTCACGTCACCTACTAACGTATCTAATATACTCCCTACTATTCACGTCACCTACTAAACGCCAGGTAGTAGGGGTGATTTTCTGACGTAAAAATCTTGAATTTTTACAGGCATTTTCTAGTTCTAAATATAAGTTTATTATAAGAATTATTTAGTATAAGATTTCCTGTAATACTTATAATAAAAAGAAGTTAATAAAGTCTATTATTATAAAAAGTAAGGGCGTAGATTAGAAGGGGGTATAAACTAGAAGGGGGTAAACCCTTCTAGACTATCTAAAGGATCTATTACCCGCCGCTAAGGTAGTTATAAGAAATATTTCGCGTTAAAAACTATTTAGATTTAGATACTCTATAATTCTTATAGTAAAAATAAGTTATAAAAAGAATCCGTGCGCTTCTTATCTTAGTACCTTAGACGTACTATTAATTAGCTAGTAAGCTAGTCGCTAAGCTCCTTCAGGTTAGTAAGGCTAACTACGTAGTAGGAGGGTAGTACGTCTAAGCGTAAACTTCTATAATTTTACTAGATATCCTATTTTTTAATAATATATTATATAAATTTTTCGCTTATTAATAAAATTTATTAATATTTAACTTTACGACGTAATAGTATAAAATTCTATTATATAAATACTAGCTATATTAATAACCTAATTATACTCTTACTTCTTCTAATTCTAACTAGCTTACTTTTAGCCTAATCCGCCCCTAATAAACTATCTATAATGCTATTACTATCTATTAACTCTAAATTTCCAAAAATCCTAGTAGCTAGCTAGTAATAATAATAATAGGCTAGCTTATTTTTCTAGCGGTTAGTAGGTTAGATAGGATATCTAAGGTACTAGAGTATATATATCTAATATATAAGGTACTTAATATAGGTAATCTTAGTACTATAACTATTTTAGTAGAAGTGGTTATAGAGTAATAGGGCGTAATAGAGCGTAATAGCTTATAAATATACTATTAGCTTATTTCATATCTTACTAGGATTCTAGATATAGATACCTTACTTAAATAATACTAATATTATTAATATACTATTAATAATAAGGAGTTTATAAGTAAAGGAATAAAAGTTTGCGCTTAGACGTGTTACCGCCCGGCTGCGTAGTCAGTATCGCTAACCCGAAGGGGCTTGGCGCCCGGCTTGGAACACGTCTGAGGTACTGAGGCAATGCGCTTCTTCAGGATCATGCAAGATTACGTGTCGGTCTCACCACAGCCAAGACATCCCTGCGACCCGGGCGGGTGAGCTGCTGCCTAATCGCCCTGCTAAATAAATTTTTCTACCTTGTAAATACTGCTACCTTCCTTCGATGCCTGAACTTTGAATTTTAATTATGTCAGGATTGCAGGCCCAATAAGCGACTTTGCAAGTACAAAAGCAGTCGGCTCCATGCTTTGTCATCGAATCCAGCCATATAGACAGTCCTACTAAGGCCAATACAAGCGCCTTAGAAGATGATTGACTGGGACTTAGCGAGGTCCCGTTCCTCTTTTCGGCCACGAGAGATTGACCTTACGAAAATACCCACAGGCGAACTAGGGAAACAGCGAAACATAGGAGAAGAGACAAGAAGCAAAGTCACCCAGAAAAAGTTCCTCGGCTGTGGCGTGCTTGCTTCTATTAACCATGTGAGTTTCGGCACATATGAAGGGCGAAATGCCTGCCTTGTAATTTTGAAGTTTTCTTTCCGCTGGACACGTGAAAGGTATCATGTCAAGCGTGCAGATATACAGATATGTTTCGATCGGTATTCTAAGATATCAGATACCAATCCGGGTGACATCAGCGGTGAACCAATTGTGCGCAACCTAGGTCCTCGGAAAATATATGGCGTTCCCAATACGAACGGGCAAAAATGGTCCCTCAACGTTGAACAGATCTGTGAGGCTTTGCCGTCGCCCTCCTTGAAGAATGCTACAGAGAAAAAAGCATTCTTAGATGGATGTAGGCTAGAAGTTATTGGTAAGCCTTGGTCTGATTCTCGACGGAGAAAGACCCACAAGGGTTGCTGGATTGTGACGGAGTTCGGAAACAAGAACTACGGTATCCCTGATGAGCTAAGGTTGGGTATGATTGTGGAATATTCCGGCAGCTTCCAAGCAACTGTGAAGGTGGCAGCGGATATTCCATTGATGGGAAATCTCTTTGGGTTTCCATGGCCAGTGGATGATCCAATACTATTTATGGACAACGAGCCTAGACCTGTGATAGGTGGACCGTTGAGAACTTCGCAGTTTGATACTTTGTTGGAGGATGACTGGACCTTTCTCCTTTTGGGGCATCGTGTGCGTAGAATAGAACCTATGATGCTGAGTGAACGTACTAATAATGCGAAGGATACCGATTCCATTGACCATTCATCCGCGTCCATAGAGCCAGCCGCTCCACGAATTCCCAACAGTAGAACATACCGAGCTCAGTGGGTCGGAGAAGAGCATGAAGTAACGGATGTCAAAGATCTCTTAGAGTCTGTCCTTTCACTTCAAAAGAAAGACTCTGACATTGAGCTGAGATCTTTGACGATATGTCCAGATGTGCCTGCTGCAAGGGTGGTCACTTTTCAGTCTTCATTGCTCGGTTCAGTTCTAGGAACTGGCACACATTGGGAGAAACATCTTCCGCCTTCCGCAGAGGAAAGCTCAGTAATTAAAAGGCAATATGTCATCTTTGACACTAACTTTCTGGGCTTCACTTGCCTTAGTGGGGGTTCGGAAGATTATGACTATGAGTAAGGTTTCGCCTAAAAGGAGTAGTACACCTGAAGACTCATTTTCACAGGATCATTGCACTCGCCGGCTTGGGCGCCCACGCATTTGGCTCCTTCAAGGAACGACACGGAGACCACATGTGGTTGAGGGATGATGCTGCGTTTGATTTTCCAAGGGCTCGAATATTGATATATGGATGTGACACGAAGCTAGCTGGGAGCCAATCATTTCAAGACTTTGATTCTTTAGCCATTACGTTTCGGACAGCGTTGAAAACTATAAGACATGATACTGTGGTGAGTTACAGTGAACCTGTTAACTTGATCCCCCTGCTAGTACTGATCTTGTTGATACAGGACAGTCGACCCAATGAGAAACCTATAATATTCATCGCTCATAGTCTCGGCGGTATCATTCTCAAGCAAGTATGCAAAGCCACACAATAGCCGTGCCCAACTAAACTAGTATAAGGCGCTTATTCAAATGGCCGATGGTGATCAAAGAGATCAGGCCTACGCAAAAGCTACCCGAGGAATCCTTTTCTTCGGCGTTCCAAGTCAGGGAATGGACATCTCCTCGCTACGCACACTAGTCCGAGGACAGCCTAACGAATTCCTGATCTCGAACCTTAGAGAAGACTCCGACGTTTTAAGAAGACAGACTCGGGATTTTCGACAAAAATTCCCTCATGAAAGTTGTAGAATTATATCATTCTACGAGACAGAACTTTCACGAACAGCGAGACAGGCAAGTCTTTCCGAAGTTCACCTGATGCGCTCAAGCTGGAGAACGATTGCTTTTCAGGGAGCATCCTTACTAATCTTTTATTGCTCTACTCAGGGTCCGCATGGATTGGAGATGACCGGCGAACCTACAGTGTTGGTCACCCAGGCCTCAGCGACATGTGGATCGCGAGCTCGGGAGAGCGAGTTAAAGTATACACAACCGATCGAGCGAAGTCACTCTGAATTGGTAAAGTTCTATCCTCGAGATCCATGCTATGCTCTGGTAAAATATATGATGTCGGACGTAATCGAGGCGTTTTATCCAAGCAGCCAAACACCCATGTCGTCAACGTCAAATCTCAAAGCATAGTTCTGATTGATAATGAGCCTGAATAAACTGGGTAGTTCCAACCCTCGCCTTGCCCTAGTCTAGCATTTCACGGAGTATGTTAAGCATAAGCATGAATATATGCACGTTCTAAATCAGAATGAGATTGATTGAAGAAGAATTCAGGATGCAATGCGCTCTTCTAGAGACCAAAATCAAGTTGGAAAGCTTTGGAGCTCCCGCTTGAGAATGCAGGGCCATCCTGAGACCGTACCATCTTTCTGTGGTAATACTTATTTCTTTGACTGACATCGGCTTGTTCTATATCCTCTGGGACTAGACGTCATCTTTGCTATTCAGCGCTTTTAAATAATTAATGCCAGCCCAGATAACCAAAAAAGTCCTCCAAGAAAAGGTATTGAACGCTAGAGGCACAGTAAAAATAATCATGAAAGCCTCATCGGGAAGCGAGAAGGGAGACAGAAAGGGAAAAAGAAGAGAAGTTTAAGATGAAACTAATGAATGGCTAGTACACATGTATCATGATACAATGATATGACACTTGTTTTGCAAATGCTAAATTGCTGGCCAATTCCAAGCTTCCAGACAGATGCGTGAGTTGGATAGGCTACCTTACATAGTATCCCAAGTGATCCTTAATGACCGTATGATGCTCCAGCTCGTGCTCTCAAGTACTTCCATTTGGAATTTCTGGCTTTTACTTCAGCTAGAAGAGTTCACCCCCTTCTAGTCTACACTTACTTCTGGTCTACGCCCTCGCTTTCTACCACGATAGACTTTGTTAACTTCTTTTCGCTATAAGTATTATAAGAAATCTTACGCTAAATAATTCTTATAGTAAAATTATATTTAGAATCGGCTTAGTTAAGGATCTATAGAAGCGAACGCTATTAGGCCTAAGAGTGCCCTAGAGCTAGGGCCGGGAGTACGGAGTCTGAGAAGCTCCGGGCCGCTAGCTTCTTAGGGTTAGACTAGGAGTAAGTTTACACCAGAATGGGGTAAACTCTTCTAAGGTCGAGGGCTAACCTAATAGGGCCTAGTTCTGCACAAATGGGCTTAGCTTGGAAGGTAAGTATTTAAGATATTTTACTCCTTGCAACCCTCAATAGTATTACTGATTACGCCGATTTCTGCAACATTTCCAATTCGCTTTAAACTGCACTGTTACCTTTAGCTGCGCATTCACTGGACGACCCAGTCGACTTTGAATCATATACCGATGAGCTGACAGGCCCATTCACCAGGAAAACCTGCCTCAGATCCTTACAACCATTCTGCTCTAAACACAAAACGGAAATTTTGACGAATTTTCCACAAAAATAGCAGTACGCTTGCACTAGGTTTATGATGGCTTCACAGACACTGCAGGAAGCACGTCGGCTGTGCGACCAAGGCAAGTATACCGAAGCTGCTAGAGTATTAGAAGCCGCGCTCGATACAGACGGAAACAATATCGATCTCATTGTTGAACTGGGTGAGACATTGTTTACATTGGGCTATTACAAGCGTGCTGCACAGGTCCTAGGTGATGGCTTGGACCATTCAGACGAGCTCAATAATTCCACCGTGGCTGCCGGGATCATGATATACTACGTTTCACGGGTTTACTCCACCTGCAAATTCAAAGACTCACTTCTCCGTGCGGAGAAAATTCATAAGACATTTCGAAACCCCAACGAGGCTGAAACTGTCAACGATGCTACAGTATGTTATATGTTTTTTCGCTTGTCGCTTTGTCTGGTGTAAGGCAGATACTGAGCACGCAAAGGTTCGGATAGATGCATATCGTTGCAAACTCTGGCAGCTTGCCAATAAATGTGGAGGCGAGGATTGGTCACAGGTACAGGAAGCCTGTGTACCGGCACTCAAGCGCCAGTTCGATCACCTGATGCGGAAAGCTGATTTCGCCAACTGCTTGATATTGGCTAAAGCGTATTCGACTTGCGGTCAAGGTCCGGAATTTAGTGCGCCTGCGATTATTCTTGCAACTAATGAGAGACTGCCATCCCACTACCGTGCAAGAGCAGAAAAATTGATTGCGCAGAAGCTAAGCGACCTGAATTGTCGAGATCAGCAACGACAGCATTACGAGAATGCGCGTAAAGCTTTTGAAGATATGAATCATAGGCATGGCGCACTGGACATCAAAATTGTTCAACTTTGCCAGGATGCTCTGAATCCCGATCAATGCAACGTCGTAGAAAACATTAACGAGCTTTTTGATACCTACAAAAGTCTAGACTTTCCCAATGGTCTCAGCGCAGCATATCTCGAGCTTTTAGAGCTTGCCGTTGACCTACGTGACGGGAATTTACAGGCGGAAATTCTTGGTCAACTTAGTACGATCTCTCAGGCTTCAGGGTCTATGCTAACGTATTACATAGCTCGCTGTTCTACCTTGTCGAGGTTGAAACTATCAGCGAGCGACGATGGTAAAGTCATCAGTGGAGCCACAGCGTTGTGGCATGACCTAGCGGGGTCAGACTGTTCGCTTCTAAGAGGCCTAGTGGCGGAAACAGTATATCGTGCTTATACTGCTCTCAAACATTCGGAAATGTCAACGATATGGGCCAAAAGAGCTCGCGTGGACTTAGCAAGAACGAGTGAGGCAACCCTAATTCCGCTGGTGGAAGGAACCGAGCTAGAAGAATTGAATGACCTAAGAAACTCTTACGCAGACGTGTTTCAGCCGCACAATCATGACATTGCTGGTGTTCCATTGGAGAAAAGGATAGAAAGGCTTGAAGAATTCGCTTATCAGTTGATCTCAATTCGAGGCTTGGGTTCCGAGACTCCCAATTTAATGGCACATGCCCTTGAAATGCTTGAGAACGATATTCGCTTGTTGGAGGATCCGACACTAGTTTGTTTGAAATCTGCCAAGTACCAGGAAATCAAAGCGTCGTGGTTATTCAAAAAGTCACCGGCCAGGCAAGACGTTGAATTGGAGATGGAAGCGATTAATCAATTTAACATGGCCAAGAAAACCTATTTGGAGCAAAAAAGAGTTGATCTGGCTGCTTTTCTTCTCCAACGTCAAGCTCTTATCTATTTCGGTGTTTTCCAAAAGTTTGAAAGATGGAAACACCCCGACGAGCAGCACGTTTTAGGAACAGCGCTGAACTTATACAAAGTTACTCTTGATTCGGCTGTTGGCCTGGGACTGAAATTTATGATTCGAGAAAATGCGTATTGGGTCGCGCTTTGCCAGTACGAGCAATGGAAAAAGGGCAAATGCTCGTCTGAAAATGTGCTTGGCTCATTGCTCTCTGCCGAAGGTCATGCTGACCAGCACAGAAATGAGCTCTCCATATTGCAGGGAATGGAAACCGTGGTCACAAAGCGACAACTATCCTCAGAGAAGCACGTTAGAGATATCTATAGATTTGCTATTCAAGTATGCAGGAGCTCAGGCAAATGGGAAGATGCATGGAAATGGGTACAAAAATCGAAAGCTCGCAGCTTATCTGATATTCTAGGCCTTGGCGTCTTGTTGCCTCGGGCAATGGTGGACGAAATCGAAGAGCAGGAGGTTACAAGCAGGCTCTACGTGGATGAGTGCAAATTGCTTGAACGGCTCTCAAATGCATCGAGCTCGGAAAAATTCCAAATCAGGATCCAATTAGACTGGCTCCAGAATCAGATGAGGGAGCATAGGTGCTTGCAAGAAGTCCTAAACCTCCGTGAAGGGGCTTCAGTAAATCTGCGTGACCTCCAAGACATATCCAAACTTGGAACAAACCATGAAGCACGGCCCATGATATTTGTTGACTGGATCATCACAGAACACAATATACTAGTGTCTGTTATCTCAACAACAGGTCAAGTCACATTCAATTTCTTAGATATTACGCTTCAGCAAATAGAAGCATGGGTAGCTGAACACATGAGTGGGCAAGGAAATTCTAAAGCGAGTAGCGAAACCAAAACATCCCTACAGGGACTGAAGGAGGACGACTCAGACGAAGGTCCGTTACGGGATTTGGATGCCTTGATCCGGCCATTGAGTGAGCTTTCTGATCCCGATGATTTAATCGTGCTTTGTCCATCTGGTCCTCTTCACTCTCTACCCCTTCATGCCCTGCGTCTCTTGGACCAAGATGGAGAAAGGGTGCCGCTCCTCATAAGGAACCCAATTGTCTACTGCGCAAGCCTGACTACCTTTGTACAATGCTGCCGTCGAGCCGCTGAGAGAGGACATACAGAGCCTAAAGTTTCGAGTAGTTTCATTGCCGCCTACGAACCAGAAGCGGTCAACGACGATAACGTGATAAGTGGGTTCGATCTAGATGAACGGGAAAAATTATACTCCTCGAATAAAGTCCTAGCAACGGATTTTAACGCTGAAGGATATTGTGGTGAAGAGAGTACTACTGCCGTACTGAAAGCATGTCTCGAGAGATCGCATATGGTTCAATTTCTGGGCCATTGCGACATCAGGGGGAAAAATCTTATCGACCAATCGCTCAGACTCTACAGTACTTCCGACGGTCCAGGTAAGCAACACCTCAAGGTCCTGTCATGGGTTTCAACTTGCATGTTAACGCTGCACAGCATCATGCACTGTACAAGATCTCTTTGATCTCCGCATTCGCACTTCACACATCTCCCTCTTGGCCTGCGGCTCCCTGCAGCAGCATTTCCAGGCTGGCGACGAGCCCCTAGGCTTAGCAACAGCCCTCCTTTCCGCTGGCGCTGCTTCCGTGCTGGGAAATCTATGGCCACTCGAGACGCGTACCGCGCGGGCATTCTCTGAACACTTTTACGGCCATTTGAAGCAGATGAGATGTGAGAGTGCCGGGCATGGTATGTACGACTTGGCGTATGCAGTGCGCGAGGCTGTTCTCGATGTGCGGCAGTGCTGGGACATGAGACAGCCTTTTCATTGGGCCTCATTCGTACTTCATGGCGCCTGGTTTCTGAATGGTTCATTGTAAGAGTAAGGGGACGAACTGCAATTAACGGGCTCATCCTTTTGATGACCGCGTAATCTGTGTTAGGACCGCTAGCAGAGCCAACAACAGTAAACCGAAGCTGGACTTTCATCTTTTACATTTTGTTGTTCGACTGCGAGGCGCTGTCTCGGATCTAATAAGTCGGGTGTCATTGGTAAGGATTTATTTGAAAGTGGCAGAAGTTACACATCGACTCAGGTGTGTGGCTGGAAATACCGATTTTGAACATATCATACCTAGGTGGACCTGCGCACTCCACGATTTTCTGTGATGGACGAAGTAATGGATCTTTGGGGGCGCTATCTTACTAGTCTGGGTCATGCTTCATGGTACAACGAAAGCGGATTATCAAGAGTACATCGTTCCGTGTGCGGGTAAGCTTCAGAGAAGCTAAGTGGTTAGAAAGCCCTTGCTCATGTGAAACTTTGCTTTTTGCTGAGCGTGCTGGCTCTCCTAAATATGTACATGGTATGTAAAGTGTGGAACGCCTAGTTGTGGAATAATGCCACTATGGATGCGGATGCCTGAGGCTGCTCACGGAGAGCCTTTCGTCTCTGGAATTGCGCAAGAGATGATGGGGAAGGTGGATTGACCGAGTGGTAAGCAGGAATAAATTTGACGTAACAATCATTTGATTATAATCCGCTTTTCTTTCGAGCACAGCGCATAACCTCTAGTAACGACCAGGAGATCAACATGGATATCCCTAAAAGCGTCTAGCTGTCGTATCGAATCCTCTGATTTTCTGCGATACTGAACGCTCTCGTATACCATTCAGCTTTTGAGGAGCCAAAAAGAGGAAATAGAGGGGCAACGAGTTCTCCGATTTAGCTGAAAACATGATATCTACAGTTTCTGTCTCGTCCTTCTGGGAAATCGGGTTGTGGGGTAATGTGTCTACTTTCAACAATCCGCGAGCCACCGCGAAAGACTTCTCGGAGAGGCTTATTTGGGTGTGTAAGAAAGATTTAGGACATCGAATGGGCCGGACGTACAGGGACGTTTTCATCAGATGCATTGAGTGGATCGAGGCAGATGATACTGATTCCTTAGATTCAAACAATCGAGAGGACGATCTGATGAGATAGTAAGAGAGTTAGCTAAAGGTCAGTGCAAGTAGCCATAGTAAATCGGATTGAGTTTCTTGGGAGACAGTCATTTCGCAGCTCTCTGCCTTTTTGAAGTTTGATGCCAATTTTGCCACCCACAAGAAAGCCGTAAAGAGTGTCATATTTCGAAGTTCTCACCACAACACTATTGCAAACCCCCTTGATCTTGCTGATCTCTATACTAAGTCGCTGTGGCATTTCCTTGATACCTCCTTCCTTATGGCATGTTGCCATTCATTCACGAATCTGTATACCCCAAGAGCCAGAAGTAACGATGCCAACACAACAGACAATATAACTATCGCAATTGCAAATCCGCACGCAGTGTCCCATACTCTGGACCACTTGATCGTTGCCAACGGCTCTGCCCGCAGCCAGACCTGGAGAGCACTCAGTGCAATACTGATGATGGCGAAAATGAAGAGCAAGGGTGCATAGAACCGGGCAAAATACGAACCGTAGCTGGTGTGTACAAATTGGAAGCGATATTTCCGCAGAACAAATTTGATGTAAAAATTGAGTCGGCCGAGGCGCAATTCGCCGAAGGCATAGCGTGCGGACACCGCCGAATCGGGGACGGAGCCAAGGCCTGACGTAAAGGCACAGAAGTCGGGCCAGCTTACATCTTTTGGAATGAGGTGGGAATCCTGGGCGAGGACGAAATCCGATTCGTATTTGATCAGATAGTAATATGTACGAAGATATCCAAGAGCGGCCTTGTGGATACGGTTGCGGCCTTGGGGGCACAGGGGCGAGTTTTGTCTGCACAGGTAGACGTCCCAGAATGCATGCGAAAGGAGGTATCTTGGCAAAGGTTTGATGAAAATCCGACTTGACAGCCAGACGAGATGAAGTTTAGGGTCTTCGCTGATCAGAATTTGGCGGCCTTTGACGAGTTGTCGGTGAAGGGGCGAGATGTTTGCGCCTGAGCGCAAGGACATCATCCAAAGATAAGGTGCCATCATTTCTAGGTCGGGCGAGTAGAGCTCGTCCTCAAGGAACTTTGTCAGTGCTCCTACGTCCGTAAGATTGACCCGCGGATGGCCGGGAAGATGCTCGTGACCGATCAGGGCCGCCGGGTCGATGTCATCGAACTCGCTGCTCAATTGGTGAAATCGAAGAAAGGGGGCAGACCTGCCCTATGTCAATACCTCTTTTGCTTCCGATTGAACGGTACGGTTACGTTTGACCGCAGGCAATAGACGAGTTCGATAAGACTTTGGGGGTCGCCATCGAAGCTCCAGCATGAAACGATGGACAGGGTGTATGATGGACTGTCGTCTTTTTTCAAATGTCTAGGTCCCAGGGTCGGATGCGTACGCAGCGAAGTATCAGCTTCTCACCGAACTTATGTAGCTACTTTCGAACGCGTAAGGCTATCGGTGCCTCACCTCACGACATAAGGTTTTGCGGTTTCAAGCGTTTGTCAGCCTTGTCGACGTCAGGCTATGCGAGAATGCGTTTGGGTGGAGGTGGCTAGAACATCTTAAAGGGAAGAAGATGAGAGAAGGCGGAATGTCAGTCAGATATTCAGGTCAGCGTATCTGTATATACAATACGATCGTGAAATCTTTTGCGACAAAAATAAAAAATGTTATAGGAATCTCTGAAGATACTCTTCCTTAAAAGGCTTAATATCAGGGCTAGACTTGACGTTTACCCGTCTTGGCACGTCTCTCATCTACTTCAGTACATAGCAAATCCCCGGAGATGGTAATCACCATCATAGAGAATACCACTATATTTGCCACTCCACTATACCACTACCATTTTTATGCCTTTATAATCATTATACTACGTAGGATAGAGTATAATGGGATGGATACTCTTCAATGTGTATATTTATTATATACACCCCGAACTTGAAATGGGGGATTGCCATTCCGGGACGGAAAAGGGAGCAAAGCTACTTTAAAGGGGAGCAGCGAAAAAGCAAAGGAGCGCGGCAAAAAACCAGCGAAGAAATACGAAGAAGCAGTAAGGGAGCACGGGGGAGCAACAGGAGAGCACGAGCGAGTATCGAGGGAGCAAGAGCGAGCACAAAGGGAGCACGAGCGAGCATCGAGGGAGCACATGGCCGAAACGGGCCTTAACGCGCGAGCAAAGTGGCGAGGCCTGAGTTACATAGCAGCCGGTCACGTATTGGCCTAGGTTCGGGGAAACTATATATATATATATATATAGACTGACCGCTTGTAAGGCTACTAACGACGACCGTCTAAGAATAAATGATCTATAAAGTAAGTGTCAATTACTAAGGACCGAGCTCAAGACGTCTTGCTTACAGCTTCACGTTTGCTTCACTTCGTCCCCTGATGACTAATCCCCTGTCGTTGTTGTTGAGGTCGGAGTGACTAGAACGTGAGTAAATGCGGCACAGCAACACGTATGAGATCTCCAATTGGGGTATCTAGGGCAAAGATGGTGCCGACACAGCTATGCAACAGATAGTTGGAAAACCCTCCATTGAGTAATAAGAATACGGTCTGGCGATGAAGCAAACAAAGATTATCCAGAAGAGCTAGTGCAGTCGAGTGGCTGGCCTTGACAAGTTAGATATAAAGTCTAGCGATTTTGTAGAAACAAGGGGTTTTTTTCGATGCAGTAGCAAACTGATCCCACCCAGTGTCATCGAGTCATCGCCCAAAACAATGCGACAGGGCACGGAAAGATGCGTGAATTGATTCTTGGACACGTTACATCCTAAAATCATGACTAATTGGAGAGAAGGTGAATGATGTGGTTGGTTCCGAGAAGTGATTTGCAGGAACAACACTTGTGCACGCAGAATAGGTACACAACATTCCTCCGAGATCACCTGCGTCACTCACCATGCCATCACGAGTGACGGCGTTATATCTTCTCGCATGGAACGTCTTTGTGGGCTGATATAATATTCATTGACAAAGCGGAGTGAAGTCGGAACACTGTCGACATTGGGGGCCAAGCCAATCAGGATCTGGCCCTGGATATGGTATCCCGCTAACGTGAAGGGAAAGCAATGTCACACCTACGTATTGCATAGTGCTACAATTTTGCAGGTTAGGACAAAGGGGACAACAGAAATCTGGGCTAATCAAGGTAAAGCCGACGAAGACGCACCGTATCAGATGGTGAGCCCAGCAGCAGTGTGTAAAAATGTGCTCCTAAGCCACATTAGATGCTCATCTTATCGCATTTGACGTAAGATGTACCAAGTTTGAGATCTGCGTTAGTGACACCTATGTCTTGTACCTATTTGGAGGTAAGCGTCGCGTTCTGAGACGGAGAGCGGCAAACAGTAACCTTCTCAAGACGAAGCACGCGACCCGCGAAAGCTAAGGCTCCAGAACCACTTACCTTGGATATGTATTTGCGCTGGCTATCCTTGGACCAGAAGGCTGCTGCTATCTCGCTCGCATCGTACATGATTCTATACTGGCGTTGATCCGACACCACAATGAAGAATATAAGAAATGCGTGTAAGTCCGTCATGTCGCTGATACCCAGAAGACACTGCAACAGTGAAGCCTGCCGACAAGTTCACGAAGTATGAAGTCCTTCCCTAATAAGGTTTTGTGTCTGCTTCCACTATCATCCATCCTGTCACCTGTCAATGCTGCCGTAATCAGCTCTTCAACCGGTTCCTTAGCCAACCCCTCGGTCAATGCGAGCTCTTCCATCGACTCAGCAAACATCGCTTCGCTAGGGGCAATCGATCCCGCGAAGTTCAAGATCGGGACACATTATGGGGAACTTACACTCCCAGCCACCTCTGTCCTGATGAATATTGTGGATGTGATGGTGCAATTAGCGTTACAGGACTGGAACAGCAATATGGGTCGAAAGAGCTTTAAGCTGGACATACCGAAATATTCGAATATCGAGATATATATCAGCCCATGGGACGAAGCCGCTGACGCAAAGCTACGCTCAGCATTTGCCGTCTTGGGACTCTTCGAGGTGTTACTCCACATTCTCAGCGACCCGAGTCGAAGGTTCAAGTCCGTGCAAAGCACCTTCTTCTACAAAGGTTCCAAGGTTGGTTGGCTCATGATAAGGCATACTGATCGGGCGCGTTCCATCTCTGCATCCGACAACACCAAGCATATGCCACTCACCTTTCCGACCTTCGCAGAAGCAACTCAGTCACTCGACAAGGTAGAACCGCTAGAAGCCATGGCCGCCGCGACAGCGCTCGAGGCACCAGCATGGGATGACTCACATCTTAACGTTAATTACGTTCAAGGCCTTGATACCTTCACCATCTACGAGGCATTCTTCATTACCACTGCTTGGATCAAAGAAATGGCCGTTCACGATCGCAACGCGAGGGTCATTGAATTCACAGCTGCCATAAATACGCCACCGATAACCGTTGCTGGCCAACCCATAATGATTTCTTTCAGAGATCGCAACAACCCGCCTCGTACGGCTGAGAACCCCCCTTACTTTCAGTGGGAGTGGCTCATCAAAGCTTTTGGACGGCTGCCCCAGCATATGTTGGATGCTAGGGACTTTCGGAGTGTATTGCAGATGACATTGACGGTCGACAATGTGCCCGTGGGGGAGGGTTATGTTGTAAGGCATCACCCAGACTTGCAGGTCGTGGGAGGGACGGGCGGCAATGTTACTACTGCATAAGCGGATGGATTTCGCCGGATGTCATACAGTATTGATTAGGACACGTATTGGATGATAATATACCCGGTTCGCACGGACAAGTTATATTTCGATGAAGTGATCTGTCATGTCATTAATTGAAGACATTCTGTATCTTGTTTATAGGACAAGGACTATTCTACTGTCAGACGCTAGTGCACTAGTCTGATGCCGGCGGACTTGGCAGCTTGGCAGATTGCAAATTGCTTCATTTCACGACATCCCGCCAAGCATCAACACTTTTCCTCATGATCTACCGTTGGCATTGCTATCCCCATGGGATTCAATATAGGTCGTTGATCAATTTTGATTGGGCGGAGGGTAGCTACCTGCGTTCACTCGAGCAAAGCCCAATACATAAAGCACAATCGAGTATGTCAAACCTTGCCATCAATCACACCATTGGCGTAATCTGCGGTCGGGCGGTGTCCCCAGTGTAATAAGTCCCAGATACATTCAAATAATCTCTGGCAGTTCGTCCCGTCACGGAAGAACGAAGGTGTGGGTTGGATGTGGCATGCCACAGCTTCTCAGCTCCGGCTTGCCGGCTTCGTCGCGGCTCATCCGCACGTAAGCCTTCCTCCTTGGATCATGGGAATGGTCGAGCGCAAAACTTGCTCAGTTGAGGCGTTGTACCATCGCGGCAGTCCTTATGACTTGAACTACGTTTCGAGCACTTTTCGGGGTCAGATAACTGATTTCTGAATCTAGTTCGGGTGTTAAGCTCACGTCAACAAGGGCGGAATCACCAGACTTGTCCACCTCATTCAGAATAGTAGCATTTTTTCTTCGCACATTATTCATTACCCGGAGGCTAGGATCATGATTAGAGAAAAATAGGAATTTTGAAATATAATGCAAAATAGTATCCGAACATCATATGCCCCGATGGCTCAACGGTCAACGGCACGCGTTATTCGCGAATTACCCTCTAGCGCGGTACCGAAAGGCAGGTTCGGAACACTCCGTAGGTCAAAAATGTGTGCACTTGCGACTCTATCGTCCATCGAGCGTCGCATCCTAGATTCTTCTGATGTGGATCGGAAGGATGACGATGCTCTGGATGTGCTTGTAGACTACCTTGGGTTAAGTTCCCTGCCGACCCCTACCAAGCTACCTTTTTTTTCAAGTTTTCCTTTATCGTAAAATTCATTTTTCATTCCTGCAACGCAGTGCTTCGAGCATGCACAATTTCCATGCATTTTCATGCACACTACTCATGAAGTCTTAAATCGTTACTATTCGTTTGTTATTAAATTTACGAGTACTAGTACTGCCAATTTTGATACGATTTTTTGTTTGGTGCTCATGCATAAAAACAAAGGATTATTGATTGTGTCGCCCCAACTTCTACAGGAGTCTTGCCAAAGCACTGACATCAATGGCGCGTACATCATTGAAGTCGTTGCATGCCTGGACCATTTCCTCTGTCTCGAAGAGCGCTGGCATATCGCGTCTGAGGGAGAGATTGTCCATGCTGGCCGCAGCTGCCATGGCAGTGCCTCGCTTCTCTGCACGTCTCTCTGCGCGGGCCTTTCCCTTCATGGCAACACTCAACACCCGAGCCTGAGTTTTGATCAAGCGCTCCACTGTCACCTTCTGTAGTGCCATTGTTCTTTCCAGCATAAGATTTGCCCGCCTTGCTGCCTTCATGTTTCGGTCCTGATCTTTTGCCTTCTTCTCATTATCTGCAATGAGCCGCTCTAGCTCCGCACATCGCTTCGTGCTAGCCACAAGATCTTCAAGGCTCTGGCGAGATGAAGCAAGGCTATTTGTCTTGTCGGTTCTGGCCTTTTGCAATGAGCGCCATAATTGAGCAAAAGCGCCATCCATCACATGCAGTCGGCCGACGAGACGTGCTACCTTCCTGTTCAAGAGTTCGTTATCATTCATCAGGTCGGTAATACGATGACTGGCGGCTTGGAGGTCCTGATCTGTCTGGAGAGAGGCCGCACTGGCGGACGAGGTTTCAACTGCCGAAAAATCAGTATCACGACCAAAAGCAACAAAGTGTCAATTGAACACTCACAACCTCCCTTCCAGGTGACAAGCTTTGTGGGTCTGGGTACACAACGGATCGGTGTTGGCGCTTCGAGCTTTTTCGAATGCTCTTGTAGCACAACGTTGTTCTTTGCTAACGGGAGAGGAAGATTGACGTTCAGCCAGTCGATAGCCTCCTCTTCAGACGTTCCGAAGCACTTTGAATGCGCAGTTCCGAGATCCTGGGTCGCTGCAAAGAGTGATGTCAGTGATAGAGAGTACTGGGCTGATCGTCAGATACAAATGTGGTTCATTCACTTACAGGCTTGGTGTCCGGTCCCATTTACGGGTACATCATCGGCCTGCTCGTTTGTCTCACTCACAGTGTTGACAGGGTTAGGTTGAATGGGTTTCCGCCCAGTCCTTTTCTTCCGACGCCGTCTTCTCTTGCTCGCCTTCCCGGGTTGTAGACGCGTCATGTCATCTTCCTACTCAGTTCGACTCGGTACCTAGCTCTTCGAAAAATTACGGAATACGAATTACCTTGTGGAAATCTGCTTCGCAAGCCATGTTTGGCTGCAGCATCGGTTCCTCCTTGACTATTACCGCCGACGCGTCGAGTTGCTGACCGAAGGACCCAGGTCAGCAATAACCATCCGCCATATGGAGGTCCTTACCTGCGCAGGTGCGGTTCCGACGTCTATGCAGAGAGTAGCTATCTTGTAGCAGCTACTGTGTAGAGTTACAGCCACTGGTGGTTGTACTTGAGGTTGTCTATGATGGTGAGTAATGGTGAAGTATTACAGTCGTGGTCGGAAGATCTACAACAGTAAACAAGGCTACAACATCACGTTCGCAACATTTTCAAGTCAACACCTGTGAATGAACTACGTCACGGGCACAAGGCCATCGACGACGGAGCACGCGTCAAATCCTGATCTGATATACGACCCTATTTGAGCTATGAACAGGGCTTTGCGGGAAGTCCTCTCTTTTCCGAGCACTTTTTTGAGGACATAAAGAAGTCTATTATGTTCTCTCAGGGAGTCAGTAAGGGAGACAGTACATCACCGTCCTCCCCAAATAGGAATACCAAAATGGTCGATGCCCATTTCGCCATCACCCATATAATGAGGCACCCAATCATAAACGACCAAGCTTTATCCTCAACGCTGCCGGTCGCTATCCACACGTGCTCCAACCAGTCTGCCTCAATCCTACCTTCATGGCATGCCGGAAATCTTCGCCTAAGAGCCTTCTCTTCAGCCGAGCCGAAGAACATGTGCGCATCAAGAGGAGAAGGACTGTCTGACGCGTATTCCATGCGGAGCAAGATGTCGTCTGCCATCTTGGAGTCGGTGGGAAAGGAAGCTTTGCTGGGAACGTAGTCCACGTTGTTGAACGATATTCGTGGATGAGTGATGGAGTGGATCTCCTCTTGCTTGTCAGGAGTGTTGGATGTCGAGGAAGTCGAAGAAGAGGATGACGACGGTGATGAGGAGAACGAGGAGGCCAGTGAGTTTTTCGGAAATATGGTACTGGCTGAATCTTAAGACATGGGAATGTCAGCATAACAGACAGCATACTCGATCAGGAGAGGTTGATAAGTACCGATATCTGACTGTCCCTTTATCGGCGCTGTTGCCATGCTGTGTTCTGCTAGCATGGTCTCTCGAACAAGACACGGGATCTTCGAGGCCCGTGGCGGGCTGTATGCTTATGTCGAAAGTGAAGTGTTAAGGGCAAATAAAGGTAACGGCAAGGTAAGTGTTGATGACCGAGCCAATAATCCAATCCTTCCAAAACCCTTTTTGTCCTTTCAAAGCGAACGAAACCTTGTTACAATTGACCCGACACTGACGCTACTATCAGTGTTGACCGTCACATTGCTGTCGCCATACTCGAATTACAACACAGCGAATTGGCGACAAACAGAAACGATAGAAGCCAGTTGAGATAGTTTATAGCTACCTTCCCTGGGAGCAACTATAGAGAATGTGCACGATATGCATATCTGGATAGTCCGAAAACGTATGCTGATCTTAATCAGCTACAGGGGCTTTGATCAGATTATCGGGAGTACAGACAATTTGTGATATTAGCAAGACGACGAAATTGTATGCTGGTTTTCAACTGCACCGAAATACGGCAAAATATAAACGAGAATCTGCCCCTGCGGAACCGAGCTTGGTTGGTGTAATCGTGTAGGCCCTACTCACGTCATACGAATTATCATCGAAGAGGATAGAAAAGAAAGGCTGACAGGCTGCAACTTGGGAGAACGGTACCAACTGCGGTTGCAAAGGTATTGATTAATAATAAAACTCAACTAAGACGTTAATAAACGCCAGATTAAATTAGGCTACTCAGGTTCACCTCTCGAACATCCGCCATCTAATCATGAACCACCTAGGTGCCCAAACATGAAAAGTCCTGTAATGACTGTGAGAGCCAACCGCCTGGTCTCCAGATAACATGCACCAAAGGAAAACAGTCCACCTCGAATCAATTCCCGTCGATCTTCGCCGTGAAGCACCGTAAATCGAGTGCTGGTGTCAAAGACTTCGTGCTGACAATTTGAATCGTCCGCCGACTCAATCCTTCCTGCAAGCAATCAGATGTCACTTCGTAAGGACCAGATTCGTGAATTTGAAGGTTCCAGGATAACTTACGAGCTTGATTTACCTGCGTCTTTAGAAGATTGAGCCGCTTTCTTGCGGTGAAATTCGATCCCTTTCTTGATGACTCCCTCGCCATAACCCAAATCATTGTTCTTACTGTCGAGTTTGATTTTGTAACCTCGAGAAGTAACGTCCGCCCTCATCATGCTCTTCATAATCTTATCAGCGATGATCTCCTCTGGTACGTTTATATAGTTTGCCATGCCGTTGGTAATAGGAGGCTGTCCCAATTTGCAAAGGAAGGCGGCGCCCCAGGCTAAACGGTCCTCGATGTCGCTCCAATTCTTGTTCAGATTGATCGACAATCCAGCGTGACGATCGATATTCCTGAGCAGAATATATGTCCCATCCATGGCATCTGCGTAACCATCTTCGAAGTCCGCGACTTGGTACTTATGCACCGCACGTCCTGCGAACGCAGCGGCGTTCCCCTCCCAGTGCAACCTGACGTCAGGAATGTGGCCCAGGGGGTACGTGGTGCATTCTTTATCGATCTTGATGTCAATTGTTTTGGTGCTTATGACCGTCATGTCGGTGCCATCTTGCGGGATAAGAATTATCCGAGCTGGTGATCCTGGTGAAGACATCTGCAAAGGATGGTTGTAGAAATTGGACTGACGATATTGACGTCAGTGATATCAATAGCGTTTAGGAATGCAGGACCCATGTACTGGACCGAGGGTATTGTATTCTCTCTGAAGGCTTATTGGAAAGGTTTGCCAATTGGGACTCGTCGATATCGGTGGTGATGTGAGATTGTGTATGGCTGGAGTATTTGTATGAAACAATTCGACGAGCAGATAATATTGCAGCTTGTTTGTGAGAAAAGAAGATCCAGCAGGACATGGCGGAACGTGCTGGTATATGTACAAGCTATGGATGGCCCACCTCCTGGAACATACAACGTAAGATGACCGATCGTAATCCGAAAGCAGCAATCATCATCTCCCAACAGCTGCGGCATGATGCTATTGCCACCATACGGAACCATCGATTCTGTTCTGGCACATCACTACGTTCTCGTTGGGATGACTGTGACCTATCCATCAGTGCACCGACGCTGTTCGTCATCGCGGCTGTGCAGACAAAGGCCGTACTGTTTCGTCTTGGTTACACCGCAGTCCACTTTCAGCACAAAAACCAGGTGCGACCAATGTTCGATTGGACTCAGTAGGTTACCCAATATCCAAGCTGTGTGACGATAATCTCAGACTTACCGTATCAATCTCGCTGCTACCTGGTGTGGAGGACTATATTGGATGTTAGGCACCTTTCCCGAATCATTTATTATCGCCACATCGAGACTTTCGATAAGACAAAGTCTGTGAAGTTACGGGGAAGGGGTTGATACCTTTTCGGTGTTTTGGTAATTGCGGAACCAATACTATGGACCTCGGTGGAGGGATACCAACGAGTGTATTGAACCGCTAGGTCGGTAAGAACAAAGAAAAAGCACAATGAAATTATCGTTGACCAATCATAGAAGTCCCATTATACTGGATTCACCTCAGCATCTCCGACCTTACCAAGTACCACATTTGCTACTCAAATAAGAGCGGCAAGATCGTAACCTAACAACTCCCATGATCCGGGAAATCCTACGGCCCTATTCATCTCAATTCGTTTCCTGGAATCTGTACGACTTACCCAAAACCAAACACGAAAACCAACGACCTAGAGGGGAAATTGATTTGTTTCGCGTAGGCTATGAGAGGACATTGGGGAATGCAAGTCGCCGCAGCAGCGGAAGGCGAGGTCTCTAGGTAGGTTACTCTGTGACACCCCAACATTCAACAATCCTCACTCGTAAGCGCGCGATCGGGATGTATCACAGCTAATCTCCGTGATCCTTCAGAGCCATATGGATTGCTCTATCAAAGGAATTGGGAACCAATATGTGCGCCAACCATGTCGAAGAAGACGGACGACGAGGCAAGACGTTGCTGCGCTGATGATGACGATCGGTGCAATATACAAAACCGATCCACATTTAAACAACGTTTCGAACAAGTGAAGAGGAGATCAGAAGATTCGATACCTTATACGGACATCGAACACCTCAAGACAGCAAAAGCCAATTCTAGTCATCATGAGAGGTTCGGCGATTATCAACGATTTATTACGACTTCAGGTCTGCAAGAAGAGAAGCGTATAGACTGCATGCAAAAGATTCCGAGAAGAGACTGTTCCATTACCAACATAGTCAAGGCAGACAAAACAGCGGACCAGCAAGATGTTGCTCCTATCCTTGGCAATTCTGTTGATTTGAGACAACGACCAGTCTCCCCAACCACCATTCCGCTTTCAACATGGAGGTTGTTCGTGCAGTCGATGGTGGTGCCCTTCGTGAGCTGTTTGGCTTTAAAGCGAAAACCCGCTAATACTGTACCATTCTTGCGAGCGAGGGAAAAGATTTCGCTGACGCCACGTTAAGTATGACACTAAAGTCGCGGCGGTCTAAAGCTACCAGGGAATTCCGAATTTAGAGCCCGGTTCTCAAATGGAAGCGAAGGAATAACAGATATGATCTGATTGGAAGGATGGACTGCTGTCTCTATGGTATATCACGTTTGGTAAGTCACACCACGGTTGATCAGCGAGATCGCAGATAAGCATAGACGTGAAATGCAACGGTTGTAGAATGGAAGGAATGATCATCTTGATTTGAGAGAAAGTAGAACGGCGAATATTGGACATTGCGAATACTTACGATTATTCGGATTCCTGTCCTAACTGGATCCGACATCGACGATTGACTACAACATATGATGGACATATCTAGAACGAACGTCCCAAGCTGTCATTGACATGGATTCTTCTTCACGTGTAGGAATTACGGTGACCCAATAGAGACTGGAGATTATTTGACGTTTGTGTGGCATGAAAAAGAATATGTTTCAACGAACAAGTCTCTTCACAGCCGTCTCGATAGAATATGTACTCATGTAGTTTCAGGCATTCCCAGACCAGATACTATGACATGAAATGTTTGAAGGGATGTCGTTATGTTGAGCATTCTCACGTTGATCTGATGGTTTGATGCGCTGTGATAGGAATCATGTGGTGAGCAACAAGGCACGATATGGTGTCACAGGCCGCAGGTGGGTCCACCAAGGCTGCGGTCTTACTGTCGCTGGTCACAGATGGGAAATCGATCTTGTAGAGATGAACAGTACGAGTGGTCCTAATCCAACACCGGATTTCAGGCATGGCTGTAGAGCAGGGTATGTTAAATCATATGATGTTACAGAAGCCCCCAAAATCCTCCCCGTTTCAACGCCTCGCTGTGGGTCCCAGAAATGCAACAATATGCCATGCGGTATGTTTTGAAAGTCCTAAGCAGTCGGAGCCTTCGCACCTTTCGCTCTATGCCAGACGTCCCCACCCCACCTCAACATGCGCTCGGCCGCCGCCGTGGGTCCATCAACAGCCGGCCGGACATCGAGGTAGAACACAGGCTCACCCGTAGGTTCCAGCGGTCCGGAATAGTAGTCGATAACATACCGCACCTCCTTAGTCTCTCCTCCATTCAGCGTCCTGCGCACATACCAATCATGTCTGTCGAAGGGTGGCTCGCCGGCGAACTGAGAAGGCCACGCCCATCCCAGCAGATCTAACATCCGAGCCTTTGGTGTCATGTCCCCTGGCCTCCCCATGAATCTTGCCAATCGTGGCTTCTCGGCTTCTGGTATCCTGGGTTGGACGTATGCTGCCTCTCCATCACGACATATTTTCCAGCCGTGCCCAAGTCCTTTGCCGAACCTTGCCTCCCATCCTTCGATCTCCGCCCAAGCCCCTTCATTCAGAAAGTTGTGTACAGCGACCATTGACTCAACGGCATCTTCGGGTGTGTCATCGTAGCCTTTCCGTAACATCGCATTGTACATTTGTTGGGGCGAAGGGTATTCCCAATTTGATCCCGTATCGCCGCGAGGTATTGATGAGGTAGTCCGCGAGGTGGGTAGTGCGATAGTCTGATTCGAAGCGCGGGCATGGGAGAGGTTCGATGGCATATAGTTCAGAGGATTCAGCTTGGAGAGTGTCGATGTAGGGGGTTCGGAGGAGGATATGGGAGTATTTGGAGCGGCAACAGGGCATGATGAGCCATCTGCCGGTGGCTGTGAGGATTGCTGGGGTGGAAAGGGAGATGTGGAAGATGTTGTATGCATGGGACATGCAGGCTAGCAGAAGTCAGTGATTGAAGGTAAGACTTGGTGCATGTAAGTGTCGTACAGGGGGAGTAGCATTTGCACTTGGTAGAGGATGAGGCGCAACAGGTCTCGAAAGTAGCGCTGTCTCTGCCCAGAACCAGCCCATAGCTCAAGTTGATCCTGGATCTTGCAATATTTCAAGGGGACTCCGAAGGTGCTGGAGGTGATATTTCTTTTGTAAGGTGGCAGTGGTGATGGTCTCAAGTCTCGAAGAGGTTTATGTTGTGAACGAACTAGAAATGTACCTCGGAGGCGGAAGCTCTGAACTTTTTGCGGACAAAATGACGTCGGCCTTGGCGCCGACGACATTCACCAGCCAGGCTTGATCCAGTTCCGACCAACCTTTCCTGAAGACGCCAACAGATTACAATGGAGGACGACATGAGACGGCGGTGACGAATCCTAATCTGGCTATACGATGCGAACGGCCTTTTCCATTGGCCGACTATGTCTCCGCCAGAAGCCCCATCGGCTCATAGTAACCCTTGCCCGCGAGCAAAAACGATTCTCAATTGCAAGCAAGTGGCGAATACCTTTCAGGCTGCCCCCGAAACCGCCGAGAGGACGAGTGGTAGTATGGAGCTTGCTGTCACCAGCAGCATTTGTCGCACTGAGCGAAGAAGACACTGGAGATGGGAAGACACCAGAAGTGCATATGCTTGAGGCATCGAGGGCAGAGATAGCAAAGGAAATCCCAGACGAGCTTCACGGTCTCGCCAGACTATGGAGGGGCGTTTACTTGTTTGTTGATACCCTGATCGTGGAACCAGTCGCAACTATGTTCAGATTTCTACATCTGGTGGTTATTTTCGTGCCTGTGATAGGAACAATACCGTTGGTCTGGCTGGGTAGTCGCCGCAGGGATCGCGACAATGAGCGTTCAGGTACGCTTTGGTGGTACTCTTTCTTGGTGCACTCCATGGAGCGAGCAGGACCGGCTTTCATCAAGGTACAAAGCATCGTCCGTTCCCTGGAAGCAGTAACCTCAGACTGATCTACATCTCATAGCTCGGCCAATGGGCAGCGTCGAGATCAGACATATTTCCTCAAGAAATGTGCAGCACCATGTCGTCTTTGCACTCCAACGCCCCCGCCCACTCACTCCGATATACCAAGAAAACACTGGTTAAGGCGTTCGGCGGACGGGCCTTCGAAGACATCTTCGAGGAATTCCACGAGAAGCCTCTAGGCGTGGGAGCCATTGCACAGGTCTACAAGGCGAAGCTGAAACCCGACCTTGCTGCCACAGGGGATGGAGACATCAGCTCCGCGGAGCTGAACATCCGGCAAAGGATGCGGAAAAACGTGGATGTGCTGGTAAAGAGCACACCGCAGCGAAAACCATCCTCCTACGTTGCAATCAAAGTCTTGCACCCGAAAGTCGAGCGTATGGTGCGACGCGATCTACGAATCATGGGCTTTTTCGCCGCCGTTCTCAACGCAATACCCACAATCGAATGGCTTTCCCTACCGGACGAAGTAGAACAGTTTGGGGAAATGATGCGCCTACAACTGGACCTACGTATTGAATCCGCCAACCTGACTATGTTCCGCAAGAAGTTTAAAGACCGAACAACCACTTGGTTTCCCTACCCGTACGCCGAGTACACCACACGGCAAGTCCTGATCGAAGAGTTCGCACAAGGCATCCCACTAGCCTCCTTCCTCGAAGACGGCGGCGGCGTCTTCCAGCAAGAAATCGCCGACGAAGGTCTCGACGCGTTCCTGCACATGCTCCTCATCGACAACTTCATCCACGCCGACCTCCACCCCGGAAACATCATGGTCCGCTTCTACAAGCCCGAGCGCATGAACCTCTCCCTAGGCCGACACAAACACTCCGACTCCCCCACCCACGCCAAAGACGTCACCGAAGAAGTCCTCCAGCAACTCCGCCCCCACCGTCACCACCCCGACGCCTGGAAAGCCGAGCTCGCCAAGATCGACAGGGAAGGCTATCGCCCGCAACTGATCTTCATCGACGCCGGCCTCGTCACCGCCCTCAACGCCACGAACCGCAAAAACTTCCTCGACCTCTTCAAGGCCATTGCCGAATTCGACGGTTACCGCGCCGGTCACCTGATGGTGGAGCGATGTCGACAGCCAGACGCCGTGATCGATCAGGAAGTCTTCGCGCTCAAAATGCAGCATCTAGTCCTGGGCGTGAAGAGCAAGACCTTCGCCCTCGGCGCCATCAAGATCGGCGACGTCCTCAACGAAGTCCTCAGCATGGTGCGAAGCCACCACGTGAGAATGGAGGGCGATTTCGTAAACGTAGTCATCAGCATCCTCTTGCTGGAAGGTATCGGGCGTAGCCTAGACCCAAACCTCGATCTCTTCAAAAGGTACCCAATCCCTTCCCTCCCATAATCCCCCAAATCCAAGATCCAAACACAAAATCTAACACCCCACCCCCACCCACAGCGCCCTCCCCATCCTCCGCCAACTCGGCGCCCAAGGCGGCACCAGCTCCCTCCTCCACAGCGCCCGCGAGGGCGACTTCTCCATGATCCGCATCTGGATCGGGCTCGAGGGGCGGCAGTTCCTGCAGGCGTCGGCGGATCAGGTCGAGGCGTGCGTAAGGTATGATGGGTTGAGTCCGAATCTATGAATTTTCTTCCATGGGAGCTTGTATTTTTTATTTGTGATTTGAGGGGGGAGGGAAGGGGAAGGATGCATGGTGTGATTGTGGCGTTTTTGGGAGTTTAATGGGGGATGGGGATGGGGATGGGATGGGATGGTTATCCTGTCTTGGCTGGACAAGAGTCCCAGTGAAGGTATTTTTCTCGATTAGAAGTGAAGTCTAGGAGAAGATGGAAACGGATATACTAATGTTTAGAGCTGGGTTTTCTTCGTGCCTGCCTGCCTGCCTGCCTGCACGGAGGCTTCTATCTTCTATCATCTGTACATAAGAATCGAAACGATCTAGATTACACTCATCCCTCACAAGCAGAAAAGTCTAGGAAATCAGACCTCTAGATGCCGCATCCTGCCAATCCTCCAAAACGCCCGCTACCATGCGAAATGCACCACGATGCAGAATGCTAAATCTTCATCATATCCTGATAGAACCCCGGCATCTTATCCTTTCCCTCTCCACCCCCACTACCTCTATCAGCAGCCCTGTCACCTCCCTTACTCGCCGCAGCACGATCGCTCTTCGATCGATCCACAACCCTACCACTATACCTCGCCCGACCAGGACCACCAACAACAGAGAAACCCGCAGCGCCCCACCCCCTCCTCGCCGTCCCCTCTCTGACCTTCACGTCCCGATCCAACACCTCCACCAGCCCCCCCGCAAACAACTCTCTCACCCTCTCATCTGCGAAAAAAGTCTTACCCCCACTGCCATCCAACCCGCCAGCAACCCTTTTCTTGGCCGAGAGCCGGCCCAGGTCTTTGAACGCGACGGCGAGCAAGCGCTCGAGCGCTTTCCGGAATTCGACGATCGTTTTGGCGGTACGGCGATCCTGGGAGGTGACGTAGAAAGGCAGCCAGCCGTCTACTTCCACAATGTTGCCGCGTTCGGCGTTGCGTTGGAGTTTGCCGCCGAAGAGGGTGGCCATTAGCGGTGTAGACTCTGTCGTATCGCGGAGGAAGAGGGTGGTGGCGTCGTTGGAGCGTGCCATCGTGCTGTAGCTGTACATAGTGCCGTATCTCGGTGTAGATTCGATCTTGTCGCGGTCGCCGCGATTTTGTTCACGTAGGGCGTTGACGGAGGAGGGATGGACGATTGCGCTTCGTTCGCCGGGCGTGCGAAATGCGCGGCCGCCGGTGCTGACGGCGAGATTTGGGTGGGAACCCGCGAGGACGAGGGCTTTGATCAGGGGCACCTTCCAGCTGTTCTCGTTCAGGGTCGGGTCGCCGAATTGGGAGTCGACGATGCGGCGGGTGGGGGGGACCAGGCCTGCTTGGATGAGGATGTCTAGAATTTGTTTGGCGGTTGAGTCGATGGTTTTGAAGGCGTTACCGTGGAGGAAATTACGATGGGCATGATCTCTCATTGTACGTTCGCCTTGGTCGTCGCGGACACGGCGCAGCGTACGTACGGCATTGAGGATGGCGATGTGGTCGGAGCCGGAACCCTCGACGAAGGAGAGCTTGGCTTCGTGAGCTTCATGGCGGGCTCCGAGGGGGTTTAAGAAGAGAGGGCGTTCTGCGGAAGCGGCGCCGAGGATGAGCATGGGGTCTAGACAGCGGAATATAATCCCAAGCACTATCATTTTCCCAAGGCTGGGGTGGACGGGTAGGGAGGATAGGAGACGACCGAGTGGGGTGATTTCCTCCTCGTCCGTGAGAGCGTCTAAAGCCTCGAGGTTGACAACGGATGCGTCAACGGCTGATGCCGATGGTGGTTCGATGGCTTCAGCGAGGAAATCTCGAATAGGGGTATTGAAAGCTTGGGCTTTGATGTTGAGGCAGATCTCCTGCAAGTCGACACGGAGTAGCTCTGGAAGCCCGATAGCACGCAGAGAATCGTAACGTTGCTTGGTATAGAGGGCGTAGTAATTCCCATTTTGTACACGTCCAGCACGACCTGCTCTTTGCTTCGCGTTGGATTTGCTTATCCACGTACATAATAGCTGCGAGATACGTCGCGTTTGATCGTATTGCTTCTCTCTCAGCTTCCCAGTATCCACCACATATTGCACGTCCGGGATTGTCACCGACGTCTCTGCAATATTAGTGGTTAAAATGATTTTCCGGCACCCCTCCGGGACTGGCTCAAAGACGGTGTTCTGGCTAGTGCTAATCGATGAATGTAGCATAAACATCTTAAATTTTGATTCCTCGGCGAAGTCAACTCCAAAATTATATGATTTGAGCGTTTCCTCAACTTTTATGATCTCCGCAAGCCCTGGAAGGAACACCAAAATCGCTCCTTCCCTACTTGTCTTTGCAATGTGAGCGATAGTGCATGCGACGAGACCGAAAGGTATCAACGCATTCTCCTTTTCGTTCAGGACATCTGTGGTACTGTCTTCAGAGGAAAACTTGCGCTCCCGCTTCCAATCAATGACCGATACCTCATCCCTCGAGGTATTTGAGATCTCTTGAAGGCCACTTGTTGGATTATTGACACGGTAACTTTCTTCGCTGTCGAGATAATCTTTGCTATCGCGATCCAAGTACATTGCTTGGAGTTCAGAAGATGGACTTATGGCTCTCAAATCTTTTACAATTTCATCCAGATATCTTTCCTTGACAGGAAACGTCCGACCAGGAACGCTTAGCGAAGGACATTCGATAGACCCCTTACCAGGGCCCTCGGTTTTGAAGTATGCAGCGAAAAGCTCAGTGTCCATAGTAGCACTCATCAAAACAACACGCGGGACAGTTTTTCCTTGTGCCCGGCGTCTCGTGATGATCTTCTTGAGTAAAATGAGAAGAAAGTCTATCTGCATGTCTCGCTCGTGGACTTCGTCAACAACCAGATGAGAGTTGCAATCCATGACCTCGTCCGGGTGATGCTGAAGCCGCTGCAGCAGAATACCGGTAGTGCAGTACGTGACACTGCCTCCGGGTCGCGGAGGTCGTGCATCAAAACGCACATGGTATCCTATAGACTCCTGCAACTTCTCCACCCTCTCATCAGCTACTCGACGTGCAACCGATGTGGCAGCAATTCGACGGGGCTGAGTACAGATAATGTTGCAAGCAGCTCCTTGCCCCTTCGCGATGGCGTCTTCCAATAGGATCTGTGGCACCTGAGTGGTCTTTCCACTGCCTGTTGCTCCGACGATAATACTGTAGACATTATTATTCACCAAGTCAAGGACTTTGGTGCCGTGTTGATTCATGGGCAGCGCTGCTTTCTTGTTCCGAAGATCTACCTGGTTCTCATCTTGCAGATAGAAGCTCAGCCTTTGTTTCAACAACCAGTTCCGCTCCTTCAACTCGTCCGCCGACATTTGGCGTCGAGAGCCTCCATCAACATCTTCCGGCACCGCAACATGTGATATAACGTCCTTGACTTCATCTGGCAAGCCTGCTTTACGGGCCGCAAGTAGTGTTTCTCGCATGACAAGCGAACAGTCTTCATCAACGTTCAGATCTATAGGCGTGACAGGTCTCAATATCTGTCCATGCCCACTTTTTAAAGCCCTTAAAAATCGAGGATACAGTTCTTGATCGTTCTTCCTGAGAGCGATGGCAGCTGTGAGCTGAGCAATCTTTTCTGCCTTCTTTCGCTGTACCATCTCCACAGGTTCGCCTACCGGTTCACCGTTGATCTTTACTTGAATCCTGAAAAAGTGTCCCCTTATTCGAGCATTGTCGGGTGGCTGGTTTTCACTTTCGATTTTGATACCGGGGCGCAGGATCTTGTAAAATTCGAGAAATTGCGAAGCATTTTCCGTCGTGAGAGCGCCCGAATCCTTGATTACAATGGCCTCGCTACCACGCTCGGCGTGGTATCTTTCAGCTTCCTGCTTGAAGAGTTTCCCTGTATTCATTTCGGCAATTTCAGAATCTGCTCCCCGCCCGGTAACCTTGATACCTTGCTTGGAAAGCTCCACAGTCAAATCTACATATTTCCTGCGCCTTCCTCGCTCTTTCACGCTCATGACCTCGGTTTTAATGTTTGGTACAGTCTCAAAGCGAGCAGCATAGTTATATATATCTGTCAGGGCGTCTTTCTCATTCTCCCTCTCCCTCTTCATGGACTGCTGGTTGATTTGGTTGAGGTCTGATTTTCGATTCAAGACTTCCCCCAGTATTTCTTGTTCATGGAAATTAGCAAGAAGATGGAAATAGGCAGCCGTTTCTGCAGTTTTTTGGCTCCTGCCCTCCCCAACAACCACTTCAGTCCGTGCCGCAGACTCGAAGTGCAACGTACATTGAAAGGCGTCCTTGGCGAGCGGAACAAATTCTGAGCGGAGCTCTGCCAGTCCGGTTGTCGCGTTAACCACTGACGATTTTATCTGCTTGAAGAAGCCCTTCGGCAGTTCAGGGTAATCTTGCAAAGTTGGCACACGGAAGTTGCTCCGAACATATGCTTCATCTTTTAGTGGCGTGCGCCGCTGAGCAGGTCGTTGCTCAGGTTGCCCCTCTGCTTTTCTTTTATGGCTCGAGAAGTCGGACCACCCTTTCAAATTAGATGTACGTGCAGGTTGTTGTTGCTGGGATGTGGTGTTAGTTCTGTGGTCTGGGGCTGGTGCTTGCTGGTATTGTGGGACCTTTTGTGTAGGGCGACTCTGTGGCTTCTTGAGTGCCTTATTCCCCTGATCCTTTCTTCTAGTTCCATGCAACATCGCCGAGCTCAAGTCGCTGGTTTGATGATTCCGTGACTCTTGAGCTGTAGAACTCCACCGATTGTGTTTTGGATCTCTCCATGTTGGAAGGGCAAGCCGCTTAGGATGTGTCGCTGACAGCATGTAATGCGGACGGAGAACCTAGGTAATGCACAGAATCAGTCTAGGACTGCATTTGTCGCGAAGGAAAGCCGCAGACAAAGGAGGTTCGACTTACCAGTGCCCGTATCATCTCTCCCCGTCAGCAACTCCCTCAATGGTATACCTCTGTATTGGTCTTGGAGTGATCAAATCCATACAGAGAATAGAGACCAGAGACGCATATGAAGGAGGAGGGAAGACAGGATATGAATTCACATGCAGCGTCAGAGATCTGTTATGCAGTATGTACAATAGGCATGAAAATCGTCGCCTTCCAATCTTTTTGGGCACTAGCGGCCACCCTCGGCTTGGCACGCTAATGCACGCTTTAGAGAAGCTCCTTTTCGTCTGACAGGAGCTCTTTAAGCAGATACCCACAGCCTCTAAGTGTGGAGTACGGGACGATGGGTACCACAACGCCGACGGTGATCAAATTGAGCGGACTTATTCGCTAAGTGCACCTGCTCATGAATTGAGATGGTCCACCAAATAGGTACCTTTCTATTTCCTGAGGAAGATATACAACACGTCCACTCATACAACATTTATTCCTGACTCGATCGAATATCTGTTACGGAGTCTAGATTGATCACTCATATATTCGCGATACTGCTGATCTGACCAGTCTATCAATTCTACCATGTCGGCGTATCGTATCTTGGCCTACTTGACCAACAAACCCCTCCAATTACGTCTTCCAGTCCGAATACTGGATAATGATTGACGATGATAAACCCGTCCAGTGACTCTGCTCCATAGAGTTGAGATGCTCATGTTGGCCTGTGCTAGCGCTAGATTGATCTTCCTGAATGCTTTAATTTCTACCGATACCTTTGCATTGCGCACTTCGACCATCACCACATTTGGCCTATCCGGCACTAGAAGTTTTGAGTCCGCTCATCGGACACCGTCATTGTGTCTCCTTTCCTTGCCAGTCTGGCTTTCGCTCTTGTTATTCCGAGAAGACATTCGAAACCGCCAGCGACGAGTACCAAGCTCACCTGTCATCTCCAGGTGGAGTACCTCTTAATATCTTCTTTTAATTCGTCGAACGGAAGCCATCATAAACATTGCACCTCCGTTAAATCTACCGAAAATAAGCCGCACGATTCTAAACATGTATAATAAATAATAAACCACTTGAGCTCAAAATCCTACGTCAAAGTGGACACTATTCAAGACACCTTGTTCGATGGATCAGGAACTAGCATCGAAATCTGTCAGAGGTCACTTTTGATGTCTCTAAAACAGACTCAGTGATATCGCATGATACCAGATTGGGTGGAACAAGCAGGATACGTAAGACGCAAGATATACCACTACGACATCTCATGCCCGGAAATTCTCAGCTTACAGATGGACATGGAATGTTAAAATCCCTTTCAAAGACAACGCATGCTATCCTATCACGACAAGATAAAGTCCCCACCTCGAACAAATAGATTTACTTGAATGAGATACTCAGCAGTCTCGAGCGCAGACTCCCGTTACCAGCTACCTACTCCGCCCAAGACAGATGATCCAATTCGAAGTAGAACGTGGTAAGGAAAGAAGAATCTAAAATGATTGAAGAAGCAAGATCAAGAAGCCAGCTTAAAAGCGTATACTGCATTAGGCCTAGCGTGGACTTGCCATGCACATATCTTACCCACTCACGCGGGTCGCAAAATAATTCGGACACTTCTAGCTGAGATCCCTACCAAAGTGTCCGAATTATTTTGCTACCCGCGTGCCACTACAGGTAATTTGCAACACCATAGCTTCTGTTTTCACTCATACTGCGAATACCATCGACATCGTCAAACCGACATCCGTTCTAGTCCCTGACAACAGACACTTTATTGCTCGTAGTTCACAATTAGTACAGCATGAATATATTCACAGCGCAACCCAACTATCCCATCATCCCAAATTTATTCCAACTCTATCCACAACTCACTATCCATAACATACCCAATTAGGCTACAAAACGGCAAAAGCAAAACAGGAGATGGACGCTGTGGGAATTGAACCCACGACCTTTCACAATCACAATAAGATGCGAAGCGAAAATCATACCCCTAGACCAAGCGCCCTGTTACCGTTTCGATCGAGTCAGCTACTATGACTATATATCGTCGCTGACAATATGATGGCCGAGCGTAATCTATTTTTGATATCGGTCACTCATTGCATGTGTCCTTGTATACAGTGATCCCTGGCAGAGCTAGTCTTGTAAGTCGCCTCAATATTCGTATTGAAACCTACATTATTTGCACAAAGTTCCTCTAGTATGTCTATACGCTAGCTTCATTAACTGTGTCATCTGACTACTGTTTTACTCCCGAGGTGCAGGTAAGCTGTCTCCCCTTGGAGGTCTTACCATACTCTCGCTTCCGCTTCCCGGTACGGGTCGCCTGGTCTGCACCGCCGGTACAGGACCAAATCCTTGGGCCTGACTTTCGAGCGCCTTGATCTGGAATGGGTTCCTTACCGGAGATGCAGTACGATTCGTAGCGTTGGAGTCTCTTGATGGGACAAGGTTCTCTGTGTTCAGGGTCCGGTCTGGCAGCGGTATTGTTGGTGCTTGGCGAGGTTGCTGCCACTGCGGAGTTGGTGGAGGTTGTTGCTGTCTTTGCATTTGGAACATTTCTGGTATTTGTGGAGCGGAAGTTGGTGGCTTTCGTAGAGTACTCGGAGGTGGTTGTGGGAAGGAGCTCACGCTTTGGGGCGAGCTTTGAGCAGATTGCAGTGAAGTGTGATGTGAGTATGGGTCATAGTCGACCATCATGGAAGGTGTAGCTGGGGGAGGGGGAAGAGCGCTGCTGAAATTTCCTGGACCCTGTGGAAATTTCGAAGTGCCAACGGAGGGCCTTCGCTTGCCTCGCGTTGATTGGCGGCGCAGCATACCACGCACTTCTTCAATGGAGACAGAGCTGTCAAACTCCGGAGGTGTTTCCGTTCCCGCGATTGGATGGTTAAGCGATTTGGGCGTCGTGGGCTCGACAAGATCGGTTGGGTCATGGGCAGTGTCTGCGGCTGGATGACGGGAGTTTAGAGAGTTGAGAGCCAGACTCTCTGAAGCTGGTGCTTGGCGGTAGCGGAGTGGTGGAGAAGTAACGGAATCCAGAGGCTTATTAGCTTCTATGCCAGAGGTAACACCTCTGGTCGCACTCTTAGTGGAAGCCTCTGGCTTGTGAGCAGGGACTAGGCGTTTGGCGTCCTTGGCCTCGGCGAAGGCATCACGGTTTTCGGCTGCATGAGCGTCCGAAACAGCAACAGTATAAGATGGCTGGTCAACACTGCCAAGAGCAGCACCGGCTCCACCTGGCGCATTGATAGGGATCTTGCGGAGGGCCAGCACGAGCGCACACATGAATTTCGATCGGCGTGCAGCTCTGATTGTTTCATTCGACCAATTAGACTTGTGCCGAATCTCTACCCTTAGCTCCATCTTGTTCATTTCTGCAATTCCTGTAATCTCAACGTCAATGTCGGGCTGAAAGTCTCTGGAGTTCTCCTTGTTCATAACAAAGGCCTGCATCTCATTCCTCAATAGTTGGACGTCCTCGAGGGTTGTGCCGAAGTCGATGTATATCGACAGTTGTTCCCGCATGGCTTCTGATCTCGAAACATTCTGAATCCACAGGGTATTGAGCACGATATTGGGTACTTGTGTTAGCTTGTGAGTATTGACATGCTTGAAGACCGTGAACATCAGCGAAATGTGCTTCACGACAAGCTGATCGTCGCCAATATCAACTCTATCCAAAACGTCAAAAGGGTGCTTGACGAAGAGAAAGATGCAAGATCCAAGGACTTCTTGAGCCGTGGTGGCGAATACGAATGAGAGTGAGAGCAAGGCGGTGCCAGCCGTTGCTAGTGTCGTCGTGAAGGAGCTATTTAGGAAAGCCACTACCACACTATAAGTGAACGGACACCAAGAAACACCTGGAAGGCTTACCAAAGACGAAGATGACCACAACGAAGATGATGGTGCACAGCAGACTATCCAGCACATTGATAGCCTGATCAACATCGTGCAAGCTGTTGGCAATCGAATGCCGCTCTTTACCAAATTCGCAGACCGTCAGTATCATCTCGTCAAGACTAACATCCCCGTTACTATCTCTGTCCAGGATTGCGAATGCCTCTTCGGCTTCTTCATGGCGATCCGCGCCAAGGACTTCGACGATATCTTCCATGTACAAAGCTTCCTTGCCCTCAACCACGAAGCTCATCCACAACCGCTTCGCCAGTGCCTCCGATGACTTGTTCTTCTCCAAGGCCTCGACCACAATGGAGTGAGCGGAGTCAGGATTGAAGACTTGCTTTCCGGTAACTTCCTTCGCAATGTTCCCAAAAGCAGACGTAAGCTTGTCACCCGCACGTCCGATGTTCTGTAGGAGCTTCATGGGTGTAGCAGTCCCTGACGTAGTATCGCCACCCTCATGCTTGCCTAGTACGCCGAGTGTGAGAGAGTCGTTGATGATGGAGTCTTCTTCGGCGAATTCCCTACAGTAAGCTGGGAACAAGGATCGAGAGGCATCGTAGAGGAGGCTAAGGAGATATATCTTGTGTTTCGAATGCCTGATCTTAGTATTGAACTGCGTCCGGTGGTAGCCGATTGAGATGAGCTGGACAAAAAGCTTTTCGGCGAGCAATATCAGCGATGCCACCAGGAATGCTGCAAGAATTCGTTGCACTATGGCTTCCCACTCTTTGACTGCCGTCGCGTTCTGGAAGATCAAAGCCGTATTTCTTGCGCTCGTGTCGGTCGAATTCTTATCCTTCGAAAATGTCGCTGCCTGATGGCGTTGAGTTGGATTCCGGGTCATCACCTGCAAGAAGTCAGTACAAGTCCTAGTTATGCGCATCTAGAAGTCATACCGGGACGAAAGTAGCCAACGAGGCCAAAGCCCATCCGCTGAGTGATAGGTATATTTCCAGTGCTGAGATTACTAAAGCATATTTGCGTGTGCCAGAGCTGACGATCCCACACAGGAATTGGAAGAGGGATGGCAGCGCCTTCGCGGCAAGCTTCGAGACCCATAAACTAAGCCATACGCATTCCAACCACGAGAATATCCAGACGATTCTCACACCCCCCATTGTAGCATTCTGGGCCGCCGTAGCTCCGACGATTATAGGTATAGCAATCAAGATTGCAAGAGGTAGGACGTATAGGAAGTATCGCGTGAAAATCGAGAACTCCAAGATCTTGTTGTAAATGAGGCCCATATGGGTCAGAGTATCTTCCTCACCATCGCTTCCCTTTCTCCCCGTCTTGTTCGTGGTATGCCGTCGGCCAGCGACGGGTCGCTTCTTGAGGCCACCTTTTTCGTCCATGTGCTGCTGAGGAAAGGTGTCTGCTCGTTTGAAAGTGTCTGACCTTCGCACTCCAGTCTTGGTTGGTACCTTTTCTAGAGGGATGTCGATTGTGGCATCATTGGGATTGGGCATGCTGGGAGTGTTGTCGTCAGGTAGCTGATGGAAGCCTTTGGAAGAGCGGTCGCCTTTGGAGGAGCGCTTTGAACCAGGCATTGAGCAGTAGAGTGGCACGGTGTGTTACAGGCCACCGGGAGACTGCAACGTGGACTGGTTGTACGATAACTGATTGTGCAAAGCGGAAAAGAGTGAACAACTAAGAGGGGTTCTCTTTCGAAAGAGCAAATCCAAAAGCTTCGCCGCCAGGGCTATGTATAACGACAGTGGTTTCTTGTTGAAAAATGTACACCAGCCTGCAAAAAGAAGTCACAGGAGAGAATGTATAATTAAGGCACTGTGGAGAGGGTGCCGTCTAGGGCGTAGCTTACCTATTTTAACCCCTGAAACGAAGGAATGTACGGAAATGCAGACGCCCCGCCGCCCGCGTCGAGCTGAAACAACGTTGGCTCGCTTCCAAGCCAGCGGCTAAACCATCTAAGGCTAGCGTTGGTGATCTGCCTTATGCCGCCGGTGATTGGACGAATCACATCGGCGTTACCATCTGTTCTATCATCGAGAATATCAGACAACCGCCACTAACGAGTATCAGAACTTGTAGTCGCCGGCAGGCACAGAACAACAGCGTCGTGAAACTCCGCAATACCACCCAATTATCAGCTCTCCTCTGAAATGACCGACTCAGCTCACAGCGGCAACGACTCAGAAATGAAAATCGACCCTAACCGCGCAAAGACCCTTAACGAGAGCCTCGCCTCCATCCTCACCCGCATAACTTCCGCGTCCCCTCCCTCCCACCCCCCTGCCCGCCTCGTCGCCGTATCCAAACTTAAGCCCGCGAACGACATCCTAGCCCTCCACTCCCCGCCCCACTCCCACCTCCACTTCGGCGAAAATTACCAACAAGAACTCCTCTCCAAATCCCTCCTTCTCCCACGCGAAATCCGCTGGCACTTCATCGGCGCGCTGCAGACGAACAAATGTAAGCCGCTGGCCGAACAGATTCCCAATCTATGGTGTGTGGAAAGCGTTGATACGATCAAGAAGGCGGATCAGCTGGAGAAGGGGAGGCAGGCGCTGTGTGAGAGCGAGGAGGGAAAAGGGTATGCGGGGATACCGTTGAGGGTGTTTGTGCAGGTCAATACTTCGGGGGAGGAGGAGAAGAGTGGGGTTGAGCCGGGGGAGGCGGCGGGGTTGTGTCGGCATATCAGGGAAGGGTGTCCGCATTTGAAGCTGCAGGGGGTTATGACTATTGGGGCTATTGCGAGGAGTCGGGCTGCGGGAGAGGGGGCGGACAATGAGGACTTTGTGACGTTAAAGGAAATTAGGGATGGGATGGCGAGGGAGTTGGGGATGGAGGAGCAGGAGCTGGAGTTGAGCATGGGTATGAGCGAGGACTTTGAGAGCGCGATTAGGTGTGGGAGCAATGAGGTTAGGATTGGGAGTACCATATTCGGGGAGAGGCCGGCGAAGAAGGATGCGCAGATTCAGGAAGATGTACAGGATGGGAAAGGATAAAAATGATCGTGAGTACGATTTTGTGGCCAGGGCAAAGGGACTATGTGTATCACGATCATGGCATCGAGATTTGTGAACATTGGAACCATACTAATGATCTCACGGAAATCTTATGCTTGAGAAAAGACATGAGCGAGTAATGTCATAGAAAGTAATCTCAAACCAGTGTGGTGGGTCAAAGATGGCGGTGGTGAAGTTGGTAGGAAGCTGTGCGCCATCCTGTCCGACATTATGATCAGGACGATTGAGCACAGCCGTCAGCACTGGCCGGTAATCAGCGATGGAGTTCATTGCCACCTCGAGTCACATGTTACTTTGAATATGGGAGTGGAGTAATGAATTTTGCTCACGAAGAATCTAGCGCCCAACACAGCAGTGATCATCTATTATTCCAAGGTGCCGGTAACGTATTCGCTCTTCTACCAACCATCAAAGCGAACATTGAAGACGCCAATATCGTGAATCGTAGCGATTGACTACCGAAGTGCCAGCCAATAATACCACTTCGCATCTTTCAGGCAAGTCCAAGAATCGTCTAAAGTTGTCACGTATGCTGATATGCTTTCCGTGGTACTCATAAAGTAGCCAATTAGGTGGCTATTCAGCATGCCGAAGGCGTTGTAAAGGAATCGGCGATTGATAGAGTAATTAAGTTTAAGAGAAGGTTTGAAGATTGACGCCCGGGCGGAAGGCTCGGCACGGCGCTAATGAAGGCTTCGCTAGTCGATATGTCGATCAGTGCCTAAAGTACTATGGTATCCCGGCAGGTTAGATGTTAGCGCAACAGGGGTTTGATTGGTCAGAACTAAAAATCACCACCAAAAAATGCCAAGACGCTAACATTTAACCCCCCTGAGACGTAGTAGTTGCCAAATCTTTTTCTCAACTTCATCTCCCACTGAGCTGAACACAGAGTCATAGAATCTTCTTCCCACTCAACTTCTGAGAGCAAGCTACTACCACTCTTCATGCGTAGCGATAAGATACCGGTGAAAGCGATTTGATGGAGACTGAATTAGTGCCATGTCTTGGACACCTCAAGTGGCGAATGTCCCACGGTAAAGGCGTCAGATCGTTGATCGGAGCTGCGGATGTGCCGGGACCTTTTACCGACGAGGCTTCGGGAAGTATGAAGAGAATGGAAAGAGTGCACGACTTCAACTGAGATGCCCAATCGCGTCCAAGACAACCTTGGGCTCCAGCCACAGCGAAGTGTCCGAAAACTCAGTTGAGCTTTTAGCTTGTATCATGAATTTTCCAGTATGCAATGTTCTGTGTGCTACACCAGCCTGCTCAAAGCTTAGATGGGGGATCTCAAGCTCATTGCTGTATACCGTTGATTTCAACGTGCTTCCGTGACCTTCACATTCTGTATTCTTTTTGCACAAATCTATCTCAAACATCTTGTGTGATGTATACTTGCAAAAAGCAAGTTCGAAGCGAACGCCGATCAAGCCCACTGATCCCGTCTAATATCAGGGCTACCATGGGTCGAGGGTCGGTTCTGGTTACTCCGCGATGCTTTTGTCCTCTTATCTTTCGTGTCCCTTGTGACACCTTCAATTGTACCATCAATCACAGCACACTCACTTGATCCTCCAGGGGAATGCTCTTTATATACTGCTACCGCCGTATTGATGTTCTGCATCTTGTAACTTCTCATACCCCTTATATATACGAAGAGAATACGATCACCGAGGATAAAGTGAAGAAGGTCCGCATCTAGTACAGATCTACAGGCCATTGTAGCTGTCCTCAAGGATGTCAATAAAACGAACAGTCGAGAATCATTTCGGTGTGACCGGCAAATGGCTCTTTATCTGGCTCATGGTGACCAATTCCACGTCTATGCTCCTATTTGGATATGACCAAGGTGTTTTTGGTATGTCCAGACCTCCAGTGTAGATCAAGTATTGACTGCTTACAGGTTCCATCCTCACTCTACCGACATTCGAGACCAGGTTTGGTCTACGGGGAAGTGAGACGCTCAAGGGCGTCATTGTAGGTTCTTACGATCTTGGTTGCTTGGTGGGAGCGCTGGCAACAGGTCCTATTGGTGGATGGATGGGTCGCAAGCGATCCATACTACTAGGCACGACCATCATGATGGTCGGCACTTTCCTGCAATTCCTTGCTCCCACCTTCGAAATAATGACCGCGGGCCGGTGAGCATATCCAAAACAAGCTAGGCACGGCCAAAAGGTACCACTGCTGATCTTTGCAACAGTGTCATCGCTGGCATTGGGAACGGAATGAACACTGCCACTGCGCCAGTCTGGGCTTCGGAAACCAGCAAGACATCTGCCCGAGGAAGGACAGGCATGACATTGATGGTGGTCAACATCGGAGGCTTGGCAATCTCATGCTGGATGACGTGTGAGACCATCTCCAAAGTCACTGAACGTATGACTTCTAACTAGCTCGTAGATCTCTTCAGCTTCGTACCCTCTGAGCTCGCATGGCGCTTCCCGCTTGGATTTCAACTCTTCTTCCTCCTCATCATCTATGCTACTGCATTCTGGCTGCCGGAATCACCGCGGTGGTTGATCATGAAGCACTACCATCGTGAGGCGCTTGATGTGATGATCGCTCTGGACGATAGCCGTGCGAAAAGTGTAACGTGGGTGAAGCAAGATTTCGAAGAGATCAAACGGTCCATTGCGCTCGAGCAACCACCTGACATCAAAAGAGATACGAAGCCGCTCTTTCGACTCGTACTTGGGGTCGGCGTACAGGCCATGCAGCAGCTGACGGGTATCAACATCATTTGCTATTACCTGCCGTATGTGCTCACTCAGTCAGTCGGTCTAGAGGGCTATACAGCTCGTCTCTTAGCCGCTGTGAATGCTGTGACCTACCTTGGCTCTACATTCATCGGACTTTGCTTCATCGAAAGATGGGGTCGCAGACGACTGATGATGTTTGGTGCTGTCGGTCAGTGTTGTTGCTGGCTCGCCATCACGGTCCTTCTCAGCCAAGTCAGCAATTCCGGCAGCCGTTCCTCTCGACAGGTGCAACTTGGCAGTGCGGCAGTATTCTTCTTCTTCGCCTTTAACTGCTTCTTTGGCGCCGGCTGGCAAGGTGTATCGTGGCTATATCCCACCGAAATCAACTCGACTCGATACCGCATCACCGGCATGTCCTACGGTGTAGCTACGAATTGGCTCATCAACTTCGGCGTCGTCTTCGTTACTCCGCTAGGCATCGCCAAGCTGGGTTCACAGTTCTACATCATCTGGACAATCCTGAATGCTCTTATGGTGCCCATCATCTGGATGTTCTACCCTGAAACGGCTGGCCGGTCTTTGGAAGATCTCGACCGAATGTTTGAGGCCCATCCGACCGTCTGGGTCTTCACGCAACCAGGCATGATCTCTCGGAGACCACCACCGGGCCTCTCGGGCGGTATACCCGAAGTCATCGAAGGGGTCAACATGGATGGTTTCCCGGGCTTCGAGCTGGATCGCTTACAATTTTACGGCATCGAGCAGGCTACTGTTGCTTCGCGGCCGCCCAGTGGTGGGCCGTTGCAGATCGAAATTCAAAACGGGAACGGTGTACGACATCCGCAAGTTGAGGCCCACCCAGGGATTCTAGTAGAGCACTCATTCACGGTGGATAGTGACCCTAGTGATGAGATCGACCCGGGTGACGGCGACGGTATCGATCTAACCCAGGCGCTCACGATGGAATCGTCGCAAACCGGGCCAAATCTTGGGCCGCAACTCTCCACCAGGCCCTTGTTATAAACCTTTGCTGCATGCGTAAATTGCTTCAGCAACATGTACCAGTAAGATGAAAGCTCACCGGAGCCTTTTGAATTCCGATGGCGATATGGTGATAGCACCAAGAGGACAGGTGATGTGTTACGAATTACGAAAGTTGGCGGATCTGTGCAGTGATTTATAGCGCGGCGTCTGGGAGTAACGTTTGCGTAGCCGTGTGCTATCCTATATCCATATATATACACCCAAAAGCCCGGTGTCACAACACCATCGGCAACCAGAATTTCACTTAGCAGAGACTATAGAGGTCAGAAAAGAAAGGTCCGAAAAGTTTAAAGCTTCCTTATCATTATCACTCATGTTTATTTAATCCACAAACCTCCATACTTCACAACTCCAAGAATAGTACAAGATGCAGAACGACCCTTCTCTGCTAGCATTGTAGTAGCGATAGGAGTGCAGATGAGGAATGTGAAATAGATGACTACGAAATGGCTTCAACTAGGAAGTGTTCCTGCAAGAAAGACAAAGGAAGGCTCAACGCGCTAGCACGTGACACAGACGAGAAGCATCTACCCTTGCAACCTCATCGCCATCAAAGCAAAACCACCTCTCCCCCACCCCCTCCACCCCAATCCACCTACTCCATATACCCCACCCCACCATGGGGCCCCCACTCCCCCCCCAAAACCCCTACATCAGCACCACAATCCCCACCGACTGCAACATCCAAAGCCCAACCCCCCTCCACAACCACAACCAATGGAAACAAGATCTAATCATCTCCATGAGCAAGTCTCCAGCTCAAAAAGCCGCTGAAGCCGCTCAGCGTCTTAGCTTGTGGCAGGAGAGACTTGTGGGAAAGCTGTTCGTGGAACATTGGTGGCAGTGGTCGGGATCTGAGGTATGTGAGTTTTATGATGCAATGTGATATGATGGGTTGGGTTGATTGGGGAGTTTTGGATTTGGATATGATGGATGCTGATGGGTGCTGATTTTTTTGGGGGGGGGATGTAGATGAGTTTTAGGGTTGCTGATTTACCGGACTGTTATCGGATTGTGAAGTGGGGGTATGGGGAGTGGGGGGATTGCAAGGAGGGGAGGTTGAAGGTTTATTTGGATAAGAGGGGGATTGTTAGGGAGGTTGGGTTTGGGTAGGGGGGAGGGGGGTGGCAGGAGTTGTTACAGGGTCTGGATTCAAGTATGCTTGTCACATCCCCGCCCCATCATTGTGATGGATTGAAAGTTCTCGATGTCTCTGAGGCTCCGCAGTCCACTAGAGAGCGAACGCAGCCCTTCCAGTCGCCTACGATCATGGGTTATAGCCTGCAGCTGATCCACCTAGCTTGCCCAAGAGCAAGCTGAGAAAGACTGCCAGGTACAGTCTAAAACCCAACAAGGAGACTAAGGCCTTGGAAAATGCGGCGTTAATCCTGTTCTCCTTGGATCAACAGGATCTCAGCGCTGAACTCTCCGGAACAGCAATCGATAGGGTCTATCAGGGAGCCTCTAGTTCTACCGTGCCAAAGTCCCCATCTCCGGACTCGTTGCCAACCTTGAGTTGTTGGGGCAGTTCCTGAAGACTGGCTTCTAATATTGCAAAAGTTGCAATATTAGATACGAATCTGGCTATGGATTATATGACTGCTAGATCAGAGAAGTCATGATTGGGCATGCGAGATGGGTTTACTATGCCGTTCGAGAATCTTAGGCTGGCCTCCTAGGTTGCTGGACGGTCGCTAGGTACAGGAGATACATGGACTGAAGAAACGAGGAGATATAAAATTTCACCATAACCTATTGAAGTTTGTTGATCGTTTCGCTGCCTTCCCCCCTATCTATCGTATCCCCGAGTCTGTGTCTGGAGAGGAGATGAGAATTCTGGGTGAAATTGAATACGTGGGGTTGCTGAAACCTGCAGTGAACACTTCCTCATCAAGCAGCATTCGTACCACTGTCGTTGTATCTTGTTGTCCGAAGAGTATATGGCTCACTATTGGGAAGGTAGCGCTTTCACTTGATCGCTACAAAGATAAGATAGGATTGTTGATATATATATGATAATCTCACAAGCGTAGTAGATGTCATGAGCCCGAATACCAGAAGCGAAAGATAATTTCTCTATACGTTGCAAGGGATTTTCAAGATAAGGGGTACGGAGGTAGGAATCGGGGTAATCTTTAGAATTCAGTACAAATGTTCACTGTCGAACCGGTAGACAGTAAGAATGATACGCCATGCGTTACGATCTTTCTGCAGCAAACCCAAAGTTGCGTCTGCCGACTGGTTGGTCAGGTTGTCAGTAGCATGATCCCTTCGACTTCACTTCATCAGAATGATCTTGGCAGGAGTATCCCGCTCTTCGATCCTTGTTTGGCGCGAATTGGGTGATATATGACTGCCCTCGATCTTGACCGATGGCTTGCTTCTAAGGAAAAGAAACGCGAGGGGTAATTATGGGTGGGGTCCCAGCATATCGAAAGCCGGATTAGATGCAAGGAGATTAGTAATCTACCCTAGCGGTCAGAGGTTGGAAGGCAACGGTGAGAGTAAATCAATTCTGTGGTGTCATAGTCTTTTGCTGGTGTGTGGGTATCTCGTCTTCCAAAAGCCCGCCACATAACCGGCATAATCTCGCATGCTAATTATAAGAGCTCGAAAAGGAAATCGTCCAGGTATGAGTGCACGCAGACTTCAATCGGAGTATTTCCAAACCAGCTCCTCCACTAACAAGGTCAGATCTTTGGCCCAGCAGATCCACTATTGGTCTACTGCGCATACATCCAGCTAGGGAGTGCCGGACAGCGACGCTTGGAAGAAGATGTCACAGGAATTGATGTGCAGGATCGGCAAGGAGCGATTGACTACATGACCTAGGCCACATTCGTGGCTTGCCCTGGGAAGGATTCCATGCATTAGTAACGGAATTGGAAGCGAAAGATCATAAGTACGTACGTGGGCTGGCGCGATGGCATTGAATTTGTCGATGGCGCTAAGTCCAAAGAATTTGCCGCGATTTTTCTGCTTTGCGAGGAACGCTGCCATATGTTGGTCTGTAATTGATTCCCACGACCTTAGTTCATCTTTGCTAACACCTCCGCATCCAAATTTTCGGCCTTTGTTAGATGTCAACCACTTAACAAACCGTGCATAGCTGATAGAATGGGTTAGTATCTCCGGACACGCTACAAAAACATACCCACAAACTCACCTCAGTCTTCTATTACCCGAAGCATCCTGGAAGGCATCGAGTGCTTGCTCCACTTCAGATTGTATTATGGGCCGTGGGTCTTTCGTGACAAACTTCATCGTCAGTATATCCACGATGATCTCTACATTGCCATTGCGGTATGTGGAACGACGTCTTGGCTCCACGTCCTCTTTAGTAAACCCTTTTGTGTGAAGTACAACGGTGAGCTTCGGAATGGAGGGTTGAAGCTGCTGAATGTAGTAGACGCCAAACAACACGAGCTGCGCGACCCAATTGAGTCTTCGGTAGATCTGATGTTCAAACTTCAGACTGACTTCGCCAATAGCTGGACACAGCAAGCGTTTCGTGACAACACCATCGAAGTCATCACGTGTGATGTGTTCCTGAAGACTAAATTGGACCGGAATCTTCGGCTGGCGTGCCACGAAAGCGACCATTTCGGCAAAGATCGAGCGACAGACGAGATGGAGATTGCAGGCAAGATGAGGGAAGCAGTGGCCACGGACTTGACCACGTCGGTGAATCGGTACCTCGTTAATGTTTCGGATGTAGATGTGTTTGATTACGTTCTCTCGGAGTTCTGGAGGGAGGTCCATGAAACGAAAAGGCTTCTCTTCGGCATTGGCACAATCCCTCAGCTCCTCAATCTGAAGCTGACCACGTGTTATTGCGGAAGTGTCTGTGGCTGTCGGCGTATCGTTGCAGGAGGTGGGTTGAGTATCGTTCGATATCGCTGTCGACATATTGAGGTTTTCCCGCATACCCTCCATGACAGCTGTTATACTGTCTCCTAATAGATTAACATCTGGTGTTGTGGATTGATTGTATTGCCCACCACAACTTCTCTAGCTGCAACAGCGATCACATCCCTAACAAAGTGATCGAACAGTCGCAACTCAGTATCGACCAAACAAGATGATGAGGGAGAAGAATGTTGTAGTGGGTCAGCGCTCGTTTGTGTGCTACGTCAGATGTAGCCTCAATCAACACTCAATGTGCTTCATTATCATCCCGCGAATTCCGCGCTGCCGGATATTTAACCAATCCGGTCAGGCTTTGGAGTTAATGTCTATTGGTTAAGCCATTTCTGCGCGAAATCCTAAGCTGGTAGTACAATCAGCTTACACAAACTATCACGTGGTCACCAGAACAATGATGTTTGGCTCCTGAACTCAGTCGATCTTAGGTGTACTGTATCGTCAGATGTCTTATTAGAGTCGCAAGCAATCCGACTTACTCGTTCAGAACCCGGAGCATTTCGCGACAGTTCATTGTGGCCCCACTCAACACTACCTGTGAATTGTGGATGGCAAAGGCTTCCAGATCCTGGTTTCTAATGCTTTTGGCCCGCACAAACCCTCATCAGCGAAATCTTGGATGAAACGTATCTCAATATGCAGGTCCAATAGTAGTCTAAATCATCTGGACATTTCTATATGAAGTGTCTGCAAAGAACCGTCTGCTCGGACTAGTATTCCCGCCGAGGCAGCATTCGTATGGATACATTCCTCGGATTGGAATGATTCCTATGTAGTACTCCAAGGTAGTTTGTTCCTTTCCTCCTGGCAAACATTCGAGGCAGTAGTGAATGTCAAGTTGGTTGGTACAGACGCAATAGCCTGGGTCGATAGAGTCGGTGGTCTGTATATTTCTGCATTCAGTAGGTGTACACAATGCACAATGGTGCTTTTTCGATTGTAGGATCTCTCGGGCGGCTTCAGAGAACGATTTGCACGAATGAATTGTAAGCGATCTTTGCAGAAAAGGGTCAGAACCAATCATCGTTTGCATATTGAGCGCCATCTAACAGAGACTCTGATCAGTAACTTCTTCGACTCAGCATCCTGGCTTCCAGTGACGTGCCCTGTGTTGCTAGTCCCGCATAAAATTGAGCTCTCGCCACTCCTATCCGCGGAGGAAGATTAATGCTCTTCCATCGTCCCAGTCTATAGCCTCCGCTTAACGATAAGGAGAATGACCACCACCATACCGACCAAGTATACAACAGGCAGCCATCACGCCGGCAAGTATGACTTGACGTCAAATACCAAATCAGCTTCCGAGCATCGAGCGATTGGTCGGTCTTGAGGAGAGATATAAGTGCGAAGAGCCTTGGCAAAAAGGCTTGGCGCTGTTGATCTTGGAGTACAGCCAGCGCAGTCTTCTCTAGGGAAGTGGTCATATCTGAATCGTACAAGTGTTGACATGTTGGTGGCTCCTCACCATGCAATTATATTGGGTCAATAGTTCATAAACGATCAATGGACCCGAGGTTTGATTTGACAGAGTTCTATTGATGTAGCTACCAAAGCTTATCAGCTTACGCTCCATCGCAGGCCGTGCATTCCAGTGATCTCATGTTGATATTCATCCCATCGCCCGCTCAATCATTTGAAGAGACTTCCCCTAGCTCGAATGAGCGGTTGGATGCCTCGGTAGCACACGGCATACCTACTTGTTGGCGTAGACGTTCCCCTTGGTCTGAGGGTACTATCAGCAACCGACACGATGTGATAAACGGGGTTAATCGTACTTCGTGCTTCTTCTCGTCAACCTTATCTCCTGCTGCGTCCTTCGCCGCAGTCATGCGGGTGGTCATGGAGGCATCGGTGTGGCCCTTTGCGACCTCTGCGTGAAAGACGAAGTCAGTGTGAGGACGTGGCTAGCTAGGTGGATAGCGGATATGAAACGTACCCTTATTGCCCTCCTTGGAAGCCGTGGAGGCAGTACCTTGGATGGACTCAGAGGCTTGGTTGAAGGTGTTCCTATGGATGGTCAGAGCGGGGCTAGGCAGAAAGGCGGGATGAGTCCGTACTTGATGGTCTCCATTATGAATGTAGTCTCGTGTGAAGGGTTGGAAAACTGGATGTAGGAGTTTGAGAGTGTGGTGTTCGACGTGGTGTATGATGGATGTGCGTGTTGTTCCGAGGGAGGAAGAGGTAGGGTCTTATGTATGCACAAAGCCGAGCGACAGGGTTGGATAATTACCCCTCGTACGTCACTCTGCAGCTGAAACAGGAATGGTGCATGGAATGAAGTCGCGCATATTCTCCCGGGCGCTAGAGAATATCACGCATAACTTTATGCATGAGATTCAAATCATTCTATTCCCGTTCGTACTACAACATAGTACTTTGGGCGTCTTATAAGTCTGAAGCGGCATATCCCAATACGAGCTCATTCCATTATCGCTTGTCCTCAAGATGGTGGAAAAGGTTTATTTGACCTACAATCAGGTACAAGTCTATCAGGACAAGCAAGCAGCATGGAGCGGCTTACAGTTATTGACGAGGCTGCAGGTGCACAAGCTATGTCAGGCCTCTGCAGATCAAATTCTCAATGAATTCAAACCCAATCTCATGATTGCTATTGGCGGTGGTGGTTATGTCCCTGCACGCATACTAAGATCCTTCCTTAAGCGCCCTGGTAGCGCCAATATCCCCATCCAAGCCATTGGTTTGTCTCTCTACGAAACCCTTTCCAGCTCGGACCCTGTTGAAGCTCCCGGTACAAAAGTCACAAGAACACAATGGCTGGACCTGTCTTCGCTGGAAATGGCCAACTTGGTGGGGAAGAACATCCTGATTGTCGACGAGGTGGATGATACGCGGACAACGCTGGAGTATGCGGTAAGGGAGCTTCAGAAGGACGTTGAAACCGCTAGGCAGAAACTAGGAAGAGAAGGGGAAACGACAAATTTTAGTGTATTTGTACTTCATGTAAGGGCTCTTCGGCCTCGGTAGAGTGAACACCTACAAAGGCTAGCCAGCTGATGAGCGTACACAGAACAAGGACAAAAAGAAAAAGGGCCATCTGCCGCAAGATATGATCGACGACGGAAGATATTTAGCTGCAAAAACCGTCAAGGATGTTTGGATATGTTATCCATGGGAAGCAATGTAAATCCCTTTCCGTACTTTGGCGAGGGAACCGGACTGACAGTGCTGTGAGCAGTGACATTGACGAACATGACCAACTGGCTATCTCTCAATCAACAGAATCAAATTGACAAACCTTACATATATACATAAATTGTTGAAAGCATCGCTCGAGATGGACTCGAATCGCTCGTTGCACTAACCTACAGCGCTTCGTTGCTGAAGGCGGAGCCTAAGACAAGGGTGGAGGTCCTAAGAATTTTTCAGTGGAACTAGATTTACAACAATACCACGCTTTCAATCAAGCTTTACATAGGGTATGTCAGATTGATCGTTGTCACTAAAGCTGACAGCAAGCCTGATTGCACCCGGAGATTAGACAAATTCGTCGCCGGGTATCTTGACCTCTCCCCACGCTTCAATGCCAAGCGACACGGAGTACGCCGAAATCCTTCCCTCGAAGCTTAATTGCATGGTGGTATTGTCAATGCGGCCAGTGCTGCAGGTATCCGTGTCTTCAGTAGCCATGTCGCCATTCCTCCGATCACGTCCTCGCATCTGCGGACCCATTGACAATCGTCCTCCTGTGTTCTGAGTCGCCTTCGTGCTTTAATCCCGCCCCTTAGCGCTTACCATGGCCACAGCCAATCCGGGCTTTGCGTGATGCCCACTGCAGAAGACCCAAAGGCTGGCGGCATCCAAGACGGCAGCGATATCAGTGATCAAGCGCACCTGAGCCTGACCAATCCGATGTAAAGTATGAGAGATCGAGGTGGGACATTTGGGCATATCATTCGTGTTGTATTGGCAACAACGGGTTGGCGCTCTTTAATATTGCGTCTACCGCTTTCCAAAAAAAGTTGTTAGAGGCGGCTGGATACGCTAGCACCCTGCGTTTCGGATGTAAGCAGAACGATCAATACGATCAATATGATCATACCAATATCTCATGGGAGCAGCTTCGCTATCCAGACCGTACTTTTCTTGATAAACGGCAGTCACGCTGGTATGGATTTCAAAGAAACAAGATGCTTAGAAATCATGCTGATGGATTTCTAGACTTCGGGCGTTCTCGGCCTAATATGCGAATCGTCCTATTAACCTGCGCTTTCGCTATAGACTTTGCGTGGAATGGTGTACACACAGCTGACTAATGGCATATCGCAGCAGGCCTGCAAGGTTAGTCGAGCTCACTTTGGCAGTGCTTGCCTACCAGACCATCTTGACCCTTTGGACCGCCGCACTTTCAGGGCTCGCACAAAATATGCCCCAGCTGAGGGTCAAAGCAGCAGAATTTACAGCTGGCTTTGGTACGAGAGATGAATGTGACTGCACTGACACACTGCAACGCAGCCGGCTGTCCAATATGGCTTCCTTGTACAATCTTGTGGTGAGATCGTGATGCTGGTGGTGATAGATGGCATCCTGTTCGGAGTCCATGTCTAGGACCGCAAAGCCAGCAACGATTACGGTCCAAGTGTTCTAACACATGAACAGTGTCATGGTCGGCTTCAGCTCTACCAAGGCCTTACCCAGATCTGGCGCCTGAAGCAGGCTTGTGCTACCTGACGGGCTTTTGTCTCCTTAGAGACTCGCTCAACACTATCGTTGCCGTTGTTACCACGCCGCAAAACAGTGTCGTGACGTATGAAACCCTCACACTGACTTACCTCTTAAATGGATCGCAGCCCAAGCGATCAGCATCTACACTTTGTGGTGGATACAACAGCGCTACCGCCTCAGTACGAAAACCATGTTCAACGCCGTCATCGTCGGTACCCTTCTGCTAGACGGCTGAGGCATGGTAGGCATCTGGACGCAAACCTTTGGCTTTCACCACATCTAGTTTGGGTCTATCAAATCTTCTACGGGCTCTTCGTCTGTCCTTGGTATTCCTACCCGCAGATTATGGTATTCGAAGTTACGCCGCACGGTAAGGAATTTCTTTTCTTCTCACTTTGCTCAATTGTTGGGGAGACGTCGAGTTCTATTGGGCCGTTTTTGTCGAGTGCAATCGTTAAGACTAGTCCGAACGGAAAATGTTAGCATGCCAATCTATCTTTGTTGGGGCTGAGCATGATAAGTACGGCACTCTGGGTGCTCTCTCTGGACATCAAAACGAGTAGAGTGGAGCAGGAGAGATTCCTAGCAGAGAAGGAACTTGTGAGGGCAAAGCTGATTCATGAGAGTGAAAGATGAATATACTTGGTATTTGAATATAGATGTAGCCACTCCGTAAGAATTAGAAACATATTTCACAGCCGTTATACCACTTATCAACGATAGGAAGGATGCATCTTACCAAAAGTAGGTATATGCTATATAGTGCTTGCACTGTAAGTTCTTGTAAGCGAGCTGGAAAGCCCGTTCAAGTAGTAAGGATAACGCTTGTCTTTCTCAGGACCTGCTACTGGATGCGATAGGGTAATCACAGGTCGGTATCGTGTGATGTGATCGAAGCGGGCTAGGTACCCGCGGAACAAGGCATCACGTGACCTCAGCCCTGCAGGCAAATCGAGACCTTTCTCCGCTTTCCAGTGCACTACAGTCTACAAGCTTCACAAGCGTACTTTTCTACTGACCAAGGAGCGATCTATCCGTCTCTCAAGCTAATCCCTCGATAAACGATACATACCCCATTCAAGTCACCATGGCCTTCCTATATCCCAAGCCCTCTTGTCCGTCGTCTCCAAGGCCTTCTTTGGCCGACTGGCATCCTCCCTGCCAACATGAAGGAGAAGCATGTTACCATCGACCCTTCCACCCCTGGCACACCAAACGGAGAAGTTCGATCTGAGCTGAATACTCCAAGCCATGATAGTACCTCACGCCGAGGCACAAACATCCCCAGACATTTGCTTTACCAGAGTGAAGATGGCTACCAAACACCTATACACCAAGAGTATGATCTCCAAAGGCAGCCATATATACGCGGCCAACGAACTGATGGACTCACAAATAACAGCCCACACCACAGACTACCACATACTCCTCCTATATGCTTTACCCGCCAGTCCGGGAGTCCAAGCAGCGTCAGTCTCGCTCAAGTCATCCTAGAAAAACTACAATGGAGGGAAAGAATTCGACACTATACATGGACCTTTTTTACGATAACTATGGCTACAGGAGGGATCGCCAATGTGATACACACCGGTATGGTCCACGTTGAAAGGAGTGTTCCAACTTGGCGAGCTGATAGCAAAGTGCCTTTTAGATTCGCCGGCCTCGAGGCCATTGGCATCATCTTCTTTCTGCTCAACATTGTCCTATTCATCTTCAACGTCGTCATGATTTCTCTACGCTTTTATTGCCACCCAGAAACGTTCATGGCCTCAATACTGCATCCTACCGAGCGCCTCTTTCTACCGGCAGCGGTAGTGTCATTTGGTACCATCCTGCTCAACATATCCCAATATGGTCCTCAACGTGCAGGCCATTGGCTGAACGAGGCTGTGGCTATTTGTTTCTGGATAGACTGTGCATTGGCACTCCTCAGCTCAATGGGTGTCTATCTGGTCATGTAATAATTACATGCCCTATAATTTGCAGAGCACATGAACTGACGATCGCCAGGTGGTCTACAGCATCATTTACAATCTCTGAAATGACCCCAATATGGATATTCCCTGCTTACCCACTTCTCATAATTGGGCCGCATGCCGCTGTTTTAAGTCAGACATTGAAGCAACCGAAAGCCTTTGACATCATTGTTGGTGGATTCACATTGCAAGGCATCGGGTTCTTGGTCTCGATGATGATATACTCTGCCTTCATATATCGGCTTATGACCCAGAAACTACCGCAAGAAGCTTCGAGACCGGGCATGTTTGTATCAGTCGGACCCTGTGGGTTCACCGTGGCTGGAGTCATTGGTATGGCAGAAAATGCTCATAGAGCGTTACCTGCAGACTTCATGGGAAATACCGAGTTAGCAGCAATGATACTCAAGGTCATAGCTTCATGGATGAGTCTCGGGATCTGGGGACTCGCCCTTTGGTTTTTCTTCATCTCCGTTGGCGCCCACTGGTCTTGCGTTGGACCACACAGAATGACGTTCACCATGACCTGGTTTTCCTATGTCTTCCCGAACACTGCGCTCGTTACATCAACATTCGCAATCGCCAAAGCTTTCGATTCCAAGGCCATTCAGATTATCGGATGCGCTATGAGCGCAGTTCTGATCGGCATTTGGTTTTTTGTGGTAGGTATGATGATAAGGGCGATCATGCTGAGACAGATTCTCTGGCCACAGAAGGGTGAAGACAGAGACGAAGGAGGCTTTAAGGGACCGAGACCTGACAGGAGGATTAGTGTTTGAGTAACGCTCCGTCGATTACCTTTGGTGATTTACGGCATCATACGCTTCGTTGCAAGACCTTCTTCAACTTTACCGGTCTCAACCTCATATACCCAGCCTGAATGGTGGGAGCATCAGGAATTTGCTTACTCGCTTTCAAACCTTTGACATCGACTTCTACCCCCTTTACGAGGTCCGCAAATCGCTGAGGGTCTAAGCTTGCCAATCCGCTTGTGTCCTCGGATTCAAGACTCTACTTCACAAATGCATGAGTACCAAGGAAATGTCCGGTTCCTGAAAACGGAGAGAAGAGGGGCTCTCATCCAGAACCCCTGCGTGCCGCTAAGACTGTGGATGAGGAAGCATTGAACTCTATAAGATTCCAAACAAGGCGCAGAACATCGGCCACAAGGGTTTCGTCCGAAGTCTAAAAACCCACAGTTAGATAATGGGTGACTAGAAAGCTTCGCCATGCGCAATACCGAATGATTGCAGCACCAATGTTAACTGCGGAACACATCGGTCTCCGAACAACCAATCAAAATATCCCTTCTGTCGAGAGCACAGTTCTCGGCTCTCGATGACCCTGTCGCTAGACAACGCCTATTTAACACAAGGCTTTCGCTTCAGCAGTTGGGTGGCTGTGGAAACATTAGCCCGTAACAAGCCACAATGCCTAATCTCGAACAGGCTTAGCGTGCGACGCGTTGCATGAGGTTCAACCTCGCTAGGCTCATTGTCATAACCTCCGATCGTGAGTGGGCAATAGAATAACTCTCGGTCAATGCTATGGAAATGGGCCACTTTTCCGAGATGGTCAAATCGAAGTCACAGTTCAGTCACACCGACAACATTATACGAAACAAGTCCTGTCTCGCCTAGCAGGTCGTCATGGAGCTTCGGAATTGCGTGTTGGCCAAGCTAACGCTTTGCCCCAACAGCGCACTTGCCATGGGTGACCTTATGTCAATGTACCAACGTTGCTGCGGCCCTTGGGTGGTCTCATTCTCGGTAACTTGATTTCCTAGCGCCTAGGGATCCCGCTCTACAAGGCGCCAGGCTAATCGCAGCCTCGCGGACAATATGAAACTCATAACATTTAAAGGAGGATACAAACATGGTTGGTGTTACAACGATCTACAACACAATTCTTCAAGCACACCGTGCTTGACACTTCTATTCCTGTTAAGTCTAGTTTAACAAGCAAGATATCAGCCCAGGGTCATCTTCTACTTCTATTTCTTGACACAAAGTTTGATAATCATAGCTGTCCTTGCATAGTTTGACAACATACACACTACATCAAGATGGGCAAATTGCGGGATTACCTGCTAGGTGGAGCTACTAATGCGATGGCAGGCGATGGTTATGGAGGGGCTCCGATAGGAAGACTGCCCAAATTGTCCCAATGCTCAGAGTCCGCTGCCCTTCAATCCGGCGACTACTTTGACAGGTCTAGACATAGCTCTTCGTCAACATCGAGTGATCCTACGAGTTACACAGACTCTGCGAAGGACTTGGCGAATGGCAACTTGCAGCAGTCTGATTCGCAGAAAATACTACCCAAGTCTGCCCGTTCACCTAACGAAATTCGTGCACTAAGGTGTTCTCTGGCGCCGCCACCTGCAGTAACAGACCCTACGCAGTCAACAAGATCTGGCACAGAATCGATTGATACAGCTTCAGAAGAGGTGTCCATTAATGCAACTCCGCTAGTGCCGGATTGGCCTGAAGAAGTACTCTGGGAGGATTATGAGATACCACAAGAATTGGAACTCATGAGAGATGACACGCCTCAAGGTATTCGATACGTTATCCAGGAGTCTATGGACGAACACCGGGCAATGCGGATATCTCGAATGCAAGCGCAGGCAGCCTCGCTTCAAGCCAATGAAGTTTTGGATACGCAGCGCAAGACTGACGGACCAGCAGTTGCTGAGAGCTCCCTGATTGTTTCGGCAGATTCGACGTCGACCAGCAATCATTCACAGAGTAATCTTACTATTCCGGCCATATTGGACACAAGTTTGGGATCTGATGTCGAGAGCGCTCACCTCTCAAAGCCGCCTACCACCCTACTGATTCGATCCACAAGGACTTCGTCCCACGAGACCTTACGGACTAAGGACAAGCCAAGCCAGATCATGACAGACATGGAACGTCAATTTAAACAGAGCAAATCACGAACGCTCAAGAGCCATACGTTATTTCGGCTTCTCCCATATCGAAGATCGAAAGATCCACCGTCCCCTAAAGTTCTTCAAATCGAAACAACCACTAGCGAATGCACAAGCTGTTTAGATGACTTCACAGAAGCGAAGACCATTGGTCTTCGTTGTCGTCACAAATACTGTTCCCCATGCTTTTCGCAACTCGTAAGCACATCGATACAAAACGAAGCCAGCTATCCACCCAAATGCTGTTTGACAGAGGTTCCTAAGAGGATGATTCGAGATAATCTGCCGCCGCTCATATGTGCTCAATTCGAAGAGAAAGCATTGGAATACGCTGTACCCGTTGGCAATCGCTATTATTGTGTATCTCCAAACTGTGCAAAGTGGATCGATACCCGTTATGCCAGGCGAACGGATGGTGCCATGGAATGTCCACATTGTGCCACCAAGCTATGCACTCTTTGCCGCGGGCCTCAGCACCCGTCAAACGAGGATTGCCCCCAAGACTTTGGTCTTGATAGGACTTTGGAACAAGCGGAGAGAGCAGGCTGGCGGAGGTGCTATAACTGCAGGGCCATGGTGGAACTAAACACTGGCTGCAGGCACATTACGTGCAACTGCCGAGCCGAATTTTGCTATACTTGTGGAGCAGTATGGCGAACATGTCATTGCACCGAAGGAGATCAAGCGCGGAGAGTGCGAGAAATTCAGACGAGACTGGCGCAATTTGAGGCAGATCAATTGGCCGAAGAAGAAGAATTAAGGGCAGCAATGGAGGCAGTGGAGACAGCGGAGCGCCTGCTGCGAGAGGAACGCGAAGCTGAAGAGAGGCGAATGGAAGAAGAAGCTAGGAAGCTACAGAAAGAGGAAGCCGAGCGCTTACGAAAGATCGCTGACTACTATGAGTACTTGCGTGGAGTTCTCCAGCGGGTTCGTTCCCAGCAAACATTGGCGATGGAGAAACGCTACGAGCGAGAATGGGACGCGATCGATACTATGAGGAATGATCTCGAGTCCGTTGCGAAAAATGCCCAGAGAGAAGCTCAGGTGAAATCCGATAGGGAGAAGATCATCAAAAGTACTGAAAGCGTGATCAAGGCCTTGCAGCGCCAACACGCAGTTTCTATGATGGAAATGATCACGCGCCATCGGAAGGACCAGGACGACCTCTTTGCATTGAGCGCCGAGGATTATGATCAAGATGCTGAGGTTCACCAAGCGGAGACCCTGCAGGATTTGATGCTAGCCCAAGATCTTGAGCGCGCAACATTGAAGTCTGAGCAAGCTCGCGACATCCAAAAGTGGAAACAGAGGGGCGAAGCTTCTCTACAGTCCTTTGATTCGAAGACCATCGCACTGAAAATACGTCTCGAAGAAGCCGTAGATATCGACAAGCGAGAGAGAGAAGTCCGGAATATCATCTTCGCTGATGGCAAGTGGTCGGAAACTTTGTTCGAAGAGAGGCTTGCCATGCTAGCGGAAGATGAGCGGCGTTTGATCCAGAAGGGTGGTGAGGCTCCCGATGCGCCAAGAAGAGACACTGTTGTCATGCCCGAGACCTGGGTAGAGACACCTGCTGTTCCAGAACCCGTTCAGTCACACAAGGAGACTTCCATTGCCCCGCTGCCAGAGTCGGCAAGGGAGGCTCTTCCCACTCCGCAATCAACATGGGAAGTCCAAGCTTTCCAACAATCGATTCGATCATACAAAGAGGCGGCCGATACTCCACAGCCACAGTCTGGAACGAAGGCTCTTCGTATTCAGCGCTCAGCACGGAAAGTCCAAGCAGTAAGCGCTAACAAAGCCACTGGAATCGCTTGCAAAGGGAAGTCGCTGCAAGCGAATCGGTCCCTTACGGCGGAACAGAGAAAGGAACTGGATGCCATGATGAATCGGAAAGTTAACGAGTGTGCTCAATGGGCTACCGTCGTTCATGCTTGACTACCCTGTACTGTAGCAGATAGGATTGGACTTGGGCTGTAATAGGCGGATATGTTGGGAGTGGTAATTAATACAAATCTTAGTAGTCAGTAATGTTTTGAAAGAATCGTACTAGCCCTTATCAATGCCTCAGGTATCTCCATCCGGAATCATATCAACTACAGGTGACATGTGCACTCTCCATTGCTCAAGCAGTACTTATTATCAATCATATTCTCTCTTCGATCGGCATTAGTTGCATTCCCAACCCCAACGAACTGTTTTGCTGGGCTAAGAACTTAGCAAAACGCATCCATCCATGCTATATCTCCCCTTCCTTCCGCTCTCGATACAACATGTCAATCTTCTTACCGTGTTTGACATTGTATGGTGTTTTATACTGGCTCTTGTAGTTTTTACTACGGATTGTCTAAGCTTGTTGGAGGGGGTAGGGTGCTGGGTGAGTAGGGTGTAGATGTGGATAAGGGTTGGGGATATCTAGGGGGTGTGGTTTAGGTGGGAATGGGGTGGGAATGGGGTTGAGTATGTGGGAGAGGGGGGAGAAGGGGGAAAGGGGAAGGGGGGAAGGGGGGAGAAGTGGGAATATGGAGGAAAGGGAAAATGAGGAAGTAGAGTATTAGAGGAAATAGTTGCCCGGGATAGGCGATGAGAGTGTGCTGCGCTACCATTTCATTGAAGGGGGATATAGGATACCGATATTAGCTCTCGTTCTCTTAGATTATAAGTTCTGGATTCTATAACCAGGTTTCCTAGTTATACTCTAGCGTTCCTACCTACTTTCCGCCTTTATACTTTTACAATACCTAGGTTTTGGTTGTTATGTAGCAGTGAGATCGATCATGGCTAAGGTGTTTTGTCAAGATATAGACGCCAAGGAAGGATCCCTGCCCCTTGATTAGCCTTGCCATGTAATTACCAGCCATCTTTGAGATAATCTATCCATTCTACAATATACTAACATCCATCCATTTCAACATTAAGGAGGGGGAAGGATAGAGTGGAGAGGGTGAAAGGTGGGTACGGCGCTGGGGAAGGATGAGGGTTGGTTTTGCAGTATCTTAGAACAAGATACAGGGGGAATTTGATGGGAATGAGATTACAACGGCATACTGTTTATTTGGTATACTGGAGGCGATTCTTGTTAAGTTACAGGCAAGTCCCGTTGGGAAAACGAAAGGGATATTCATTCGTGTTGGCGACTAGAGTCATGGCTTATCGTAGGATAGAGGTTTTCGTATGCTCTCATCAATGTTTCAGTGATCTGTTCTTCAATCTAGCGGATAAGTGATGGCGTATAGACTGGAGAAGTAACGCTGTCGAGCACGCATGCTAGGGGTAGTCGCAAGATTTCAGTATCGGTGTCGTAGATATCTTCCTTTTCAGGTTTGAATAAGATAGCTCAAGGATACTCTTTCCGTAACGTTGTCTACGTTCCCCGCCATTCGTCCTTGGTCTGATTTGAATCAGGTGATGTTCCATGCGTTCTAGACATAGCCTCTTCGAGATCCGGGCTAGGCAGCGACATCATCCGCAGGCACGATGTACGTGGGCCACCTACTCGTCTGTGGACTGGGTGGATGGTTTTTCGATAACACGCTTTTCGACTTCTTCGTCCGCATCTTTGTCGTTGGCCTTCTCGTCCGCAGTCGTTGTCCCGTCTTGATCGTTCTTGTCAACAGCATCTTCGACCTTGTCAGATGCAGTCTCAGCCTCGCCACCCATGTGTTCAACGTGTTTTCCAGTGGTCGAAGTATCTGAAGTCCGCAAGTCATACCCTCTTTCCCGAGCCTCCCGACAATCGTCCTCCTGTACGACCTCCTCTTCGGACTCCAGCTCTAAGATAATTAGCCTCCGGCTAAGTTCGACCACATATGCCTCATTCGTGTCATCGATCTGCTCTTGCAAGCTTTCCCTCTCAATATCTCTTGCGATGTCGGTTTCATGAGTGTCACCATCTTGGGGATCGTTCCGCTGGCTTCTATCCAGTTCGGTCGCAAATCTCTGGTCTAATTCCTCCATTTCTCGCTGTAACATAAACCTCCTTGGGCTGAATTCATCCCACACTTCACGTTCGATCGCGTCTTCTTTGGCCTTGCGCGATTCCCTGTCACGCTGGCTCTGATTGTGAGCCTTGTCAGGACTTGCCGAATCTGTATTGGTTTCCTGAACCGCTCTCGAAGACTCAGCATAGTCATATTGAGGTGTTTCTCCCTGAGCCGTCTCTTCCACCGTTTCATCTTGTCCGATCTCGCTAGGAACGTGAGAAGTCTCTGCAAGATCAAGATCATTGTTGACATCCGAATCCTGTCCATGGGCAGTGACTGTGCCCTTGGGGAAGTCACCATTATCTGATTCTTCCTCCCGAGCTGTATGGTTGAAAGGGGCATCTGCTGAAGTCTCCTCAGATGCTATGACTACCACCGTATTCGTAGATTCAGGGCTATCGTTAGACCCACGGTCTCTCGCTATCGCGGTAGTGGTGCACATTTCCTCATTGTGTTCCACCGATGCAGCCGAGGGATCACCCTCGCAGGGCTGTCTGCTATGGGAAGACTCCTCCTTGGTTGCATCTTCTGTAGCTGAACTTGTTTTCGTCTGATTGGAGTGTACTAAAATGTCTGCGGAGGGTCTAGCAATTGCTTCATAGCCTTCTGAATATACTCTTGGAGGCGTGCCTGTACTTGTAAGGCTGAGTGTTCGGGTTGATGCAGTGATCGCTAGATCGTCATCGGAGCTAGGGCCAGACGCAGCTTCAAAGCGTGACCTTGAGTTGTTGTCAGACATCTTGGAAGCTATTGCTGAAGGGCCATAGCAGTTCAGACAGTGGTTTTATATCTGCTCCCTCATTCTCCTGCTGTACGTGTTTGTACCGTTCTCTTACAATCACGATTTCTTTCATATTTCTGCCGGTGTGTTTGCAACCGTCTCCATGTTTTATGCAGCCTTCCATTTCCCTTTTACCTTTGGATCGTTGCATTTAGACGAGAATAGGCTGGAAATGAAAGCCCATCAAACGTCTTTCAAGGATGCCAGCCCAGCAAGGCGAAGAGTTATCACTTCAGTAACTGTAGCATCCAGGTGCTTTAAACAATCCGCCCACTTCTGCAGCAATCGTCGTGATATTACAAGATTCCATCTCGCACGGACCAGTTCCAATTGTGTATCACCCAGTGCAGACTTTGATATTGAGTCTTGTATGTTGTTCATACCGTGATGCAGCTGCTTTCGCATCTTCCTCTCGCATATGATAGCTGTAAAAAAGAGTCATAGGATATGGTAAGCTATACAGTGCCATCAAGACTACGTGTGCACTTCGGAACACTTCTGGCGTGCTTTCGTTCTTCCGAGTCCGTCGCTTCGCGGGTTGCCTGTGAACCATTGGCCAAGGAAGAAAGCCTCCGCTATGCCAATATTTTGCGTTGCCTTCGCAGATTTTTAGGTAGGATATAGATAGGTCCCAGTCGGCCATCTCATGGTCTGACCGCGTCTCCAAGCGTTCGACACCTCGATGCAGCTTCGCAGCAATTGCTCCCTATTGAAAAATTTGAAAGCGCCTTGGAGCTCAGCATCGATGACCGTGTCCAGAAGCAGTGCATTTGGCGATTACAGCGTTACTTGTACTAGCACGGTGTCTACTAACGCCAAGTGAAATGGCGATTTCGCTCACATAGGTTCTTATTTTGCTGATAGCATTCGCTAGTATACGCTACTACTTTTGATGTCCAATTGACATCAAAACAAGTTTTGCGATATAGTTTATTAACCTTGATCGAAGCAGCGTGATAAGCTCAGAACATATTGATGACGTCCAGCGTATCAGTGTGGTAGCCTGATGGCTTCCACATCAGAGCCGGCGACAAGAACGAGGTCGTACCGTCGTGCGGTTCTCGAGGCGTGAGGATGGCACGCATCGAATTGCTGCTATTGTGGTCATAATATGCCCCAATGTCTGCAAATTATCGGAGTTCTCAAGAGCGGAATTCTCAGTCAACCCAACCCAGAATCCTATTTCAACAAGTATACAGTCGTTCGATAATTGGCATAGATTTTTGAGAGACGGAGAGCTCAAAAGCCGGAGAATCTGAAGGGAAGACCATGTTGTAGACTTCGACCGATACCATTATCGCAAGAACACTTTGTTGCTGGACTTGCCGGGTATCTAGAACACAATTTGCAACTTTCTGCTCCTGGGAAAATACTGTTAGTGGGACGTGCTAGCTGTCGGGATAACGTTCGACATCAGCTGCATGGTCTATCCTTGCGCTACAGCTGATCATGACAGATCAGCCACGAGACCCCGTCTTGATAAATCAACCAGGCTTGAGATTGGACCGACGGTCTCGGAGACCCAAGCTCTAGGCGTAAAGCTTGATAGTTAATTAGACTACTGAGTGAATGAAGTAGATGTGATGAATGACATAGGTGTATGAGTGATTTTCGGAGTTTTCGAGTTTCTCTAATTCGCGCCATGAAGAGACATGCTTCCGAAGACCGTACCAATGTCGGCAATATAAATGAAGCTATCCAACTCCGTAATCCCGTAAGCCATTGAGTGTTGAATACGACTCATCGTTCCAAGATTGGGGACGACGGCTGACGAAAACGGAATAGCATGTATCGACGGTGACAGAGCAACGCCCGCATCATCAAATGATTATTTTGCAGAGTAGCGACGGAAGGCTTCAACCAGTATCGAGATCTTCGGATTCAGTGCGCGTCGTCCTGTCCACCTAGGTTTAAGGTCGTTGGTCGATGACAGACAAGGCCGCGTTATAATAACCCCGTCACGTGAAGTCGTTGCAACGCGATGATTGTGGCAGACCTGGACGCTTCTAACAGCTGCTCGTCGAACGTGTATCATTAGTTTCGAACGTTGTGGCTAATATATTCCTTCATCCTAAAGCGTGCCATCCTCACTCGGCAATTATCACAACGTCTCCATTCATCGACTTCAAAAGTCTCATAGTCGCCACCATGTTCCTATCATTCAAGCAAAATAGACCACTGGACTCCCCGCATGCCAAGCTGACCTTCAACTCTTTAATTATCGTAGTACTGGTAATCAGCCATTCGCTGAAGTTACTCTGGACATCACGGAGCAGAGTGTTGAGATCCTCATCAATGGCCACCACGAGAGGTGCACACCTGCCATTGTACAAGAACATGATCGAGAAGGTCAGCTCTAGGTATTCAAGAGTCGAGCATCTGCCCTCCTAGGCTTCAAAAGCTACAACATAGTTGCGAAGCGCGTGTAGAGTGACCTGGCTTGACGGTAACGACGGTGGGAGTGTCCGGCTCCTCGACAAGAGTGGCGTTGTCGCTCGTTATAGATACGTTGTCCTCCATTGTGAGGAACCCACATTCGCAGGAGCTCACTTTGTCAGGTCTGAGGCAGCATCGTGCCAAGGCGGGAGCTAGTAAAGCTGGCTATTTATAGAACCATCGTCTTGGCACTCACAACGGCAGCTACTACCAACCTCCAAACATGGCATCTCCAAGAGCAGTCTCCACAGCCCACAAGTTCGTGACATCGGTCCGTGACATCGACCGCGTACCAAATGCATAATCTGCAGGCTAACAGAGTCAAAGGTCTGGGAGGCTTTCCGAGCTGATTCAGGGCTGGAGCCTAGGTGATTTACTATCCTTGTGGTTTGGATATGTGGTTTGCTGAATATGGGTATCGGGAAGATTACTTGAGGGTGTGAGTGAAATACTGCGTTCATGATGATTTCTGTCTCCTATCGTAATAAAAGTGGGCACCGTTGTGGATCTCTCTTGGCGCTACTATTCTGTTCCAATGAATAATTTCGTATCCCATGGGCGATATCTATCATAAGAAGCATCATCAGACATTCTGTTCCACTAAGTCCAACACCACTCCAGCTGAGAATCCTGCACGCAACCCCAGGCAACGTGAAATTCGAACTCGAAATCCAAAAACACCATACAGTCAGTCCTCTCTCAACTTTCATTCCATGCAACCCCTAAGAACCACCGATAGTAATCGCCGATCACCAGAACCGCCTCGGCATCCTCCACGGCGGCACCATAGCCAGCATGGTCGACCTAGGCGGCTCCCTAGCCGTCGCCTCAAAAGGCCTCTTCGCAACCGGCGTCTCCACCGACCTCAATGTGACGTACATGTCCTCTGGAGGCGGTATTGGAGATAAAATCTGCGCCGAAGCTAGCTGCGATAGGTTTGGAAAGACGCTGGCGTTTACGACTGTTGTTTTTAGGAAGGGGGGGGATGAGTTGGTCGCTAGGGGGAGTCATACGAAGTTAGTATGGTGGTTTTGGAAGGTGTGGAGGGATTTGGCTGATTTTGGGGTAGGTATGTGGCGTTGGCGTGGAAGGATGAGAGGAATGTTGTTGGGGAGTTGGGGGATACTTGATCTTGATGGATTGTATCATTCTCTGATTCTTATTATCTCCATCAAATTCATCTTGATGGATCCTTTTTCACGGAGGATTGACCGTGGACTGGCGCCGTAGCAGAAATTTGAGGCTGCATGTCAACGGTCATGAGTCTGATTGCTGTCTCCAATTTACGCCAAGGTTGTAATCAATCGAATGATATCGAGCCATGTCCTGAATTTTGCAGTCTCCAGCCATCAGGAACAACAGTCTCTTGACTTTACCTTGATTTTGAAGGTCATATTGCCCTTAAGCCATGACAAAACGTATGAAGACTTTGATAGGGCTATTTGTATGGCCCTGGATATCCAAAGGCACGTTTTCAACATAGCACCCTCCACAATTGTCGTCATAGTCCCCTTCTCTATATAAGACGAAATTTTGGTTGTAGTGCAGTGCGTCAACCGCATATTTTCGCTTCAAGCTCCTACTAAAAGCTCCAGAGTTATAGCCCCAAGGACGTTCTCACCTCTATTAAGCCAATCGACAACGGGGCGTATGGTAGCCTCGCCATGTAATACACATCAGATAAATAACATATCCTGCCTTCGCTTCGTTAAATATGTAATGCAACTCAAGATTTCCCTGATCTAGTCAGGCAGTACAACATATGGGTATCTGAAGTAAGGATACCAGCGGTCCTAGTCGCCCGTTCGACTACTGACTCTAGATTCCACGCCATTCGCCCCATCAGCCGCGATACCTCCGAAGAGTCATGCCAGCCGCCTTGCGAGCAGCGACGAGCAGTGCCACTAAAAGTGCAGAGTAGACGACCACTTGATCACTCACCCAAGTGGTATGTATCTCCGGGCGCTTCGTGGTCGGAGTGTCCGGCTGACTTTTAAGGATGTTCATTTCCTCATTCGTGCGCTCAGTGGAACTGTTCTGCGAAGAAGCTGGTAGTGGTTTTGCAATCCAATCCGTATCGCTTGCTGCAAGAATACCATCGTACCAAGCTGCCGCGATCTTCTCATAGCCTTCATCAGTTGGATGAATGCCGTCAGCGGGGTTGATATCAGTCGTTGTGACTCTACTCATATTCACCAAAGCGACCTTATTTCCTTTGTTGGCCAGGTTTAGGACTATACCCGGGACAGCGAAATTGTAATCGACAATTTTGTTGGTCCATCCAGGATTCAACAATGGCGTAAGTGTTGCGACAAGGATAGCAGCATCGGGGCATGCGGCCACAATATCTTCGATCACCCCACCCAATCGATTTGGCGCATTCTTGATGTCGTTGTTGAATACTATGTCATTGGTTCCAGCCATTAGCAGCACTACGTTTGGTCGTTGGAGATAGTCTGGCTTTCCGGTAAGACCGACAGCAACAATCTGGAATCCGCCGTGGCCCTCGTGTTCGTTGTTAACCATTGTCCCGGACTTAACGCTCCCTATGTATTCATGCTTGTTCCCATGCTTTGTGAGAAGCGTGGAGAGAACGAGACGATAACCATTGCCATCTGTGCTGCCTTCACCAAAGGTGATCGAGTCTCCCAAGGGCAAAATGCGAAGTTCCATATTTTGAGCAATTGCTTTCGGAGAATGAAGCTGGTCATGTTGGAGAGAACCTATGATGATGAGCCAATAAATCGTACTGGTGTGTGATGACTTACTACAGCATAATGTAAAGACTATTGTCAAAAGAACGTAGCCACTGATATGATGGCTATATGTAAACATTGCTATATCAACGCTGACCACATCTGGTGTAAACAGAAAGTATGAAAGTTGTCGACGATATAATTCTATCGAGGTTCAGTTCCGTGCCCATGTCCCATGTTCATCGGTTGAGTGTAGCAAAAGGGCCGGTCCTCGAGCAGTCGATGTCAATAGATCATGCATTTTATGACGGATATTCGTAACCTGCTGATATATGCGCACTCAATGAGACATTGAACAGTCTTTTGGCGAAGGAAGATGTTGCTGTGACTCATCTAGCGTATACAATACACTGGAGCAAGCTTGGCAGCAACCTCGCAGACCCGCCCCAACAAATTCGCGGCCAAGCTTTCTCAGCCACCCTGCACACGCTAACCCTCGGTTCTCAGCGTTCCAAAAGATCCCTCCAACATAAGACATCCACCTTTCATACATTACTCATAGCTGACATGCCCTCAAACTTCCTGACGACAAGGCTGCACCTTCTCATCAACTGCCGCATTGTTCAAGCTCGTCTCACCCAGCAAAACCTTCCCAGGAACGCCGATCCATCTAAACCCCCAGGCTCTCACGTTGGCACTTACCTACAATAAGCTATTTGAGTCAACAGAAACAGCCGCAACTACTACCCTCGGGGTAGCGGATGCATCAGTAATCATGTATACGATTCCAAACTTTATTATGCCAACGTCTGCTCTCTCTCCACGCCGTCTTCTGGCATGCAAATATCTTGGTCGGCTTACGCCTCCATGGGAAGTTTAGGCGTAGTGTGCGTCTTTGCAAAGTGTGGTTTGGCTTTTAGACTCCTAGATTTATGGTGTGGGTCTTCGAAAATGTTTTGAAGGCTCAGTGGCAGGGCAGTGATTGCTACACGATTGGCTAGAGGATGCATTTTTAATGGCTACGCATAAGGAGATGGTGGCTATACAGCTATTGGAGATCGATTGTTAAACATTGCAGGCAGATTACTGATTTGTTGTCGGATCTCCTTTTATCAGATGCCCAATCTAGAGTCTACCTGACTTTCATTCTTTCTTTGGTGATACCAGACTTGTTCTTCATCTTTGTCGCTTGGACCCGAAACTGGGATTTGCGTCAACCATGCTCTGCATATCATGTCATTGTTCCAAATTATGAAGAAACGAGCCTATCACCCTGATAGGTTTAATTCTTTCAGGTCAATGGACGATCTCGACCACAAAGCCACCGTCTCCGAGACATCAATGGCTTTGTCAGTCAACAACTCCAATATCTATATCCCCATTCTTGAACACAACAAATGGCAGCCTCTAACACTCCATATTTCCATACTTCCCATCGCACAATCTTCACCCTTCTCGTACATCCATCCACCCATCCATCATCAAAACCCATGGCAGAAACCCACCTCTCACTCGCATACCTCCGAATCGGCCCCTCAAAAAACGAGCTAGATGCGTCAAACCAAGCACTCAGACAACGCATCAGCACCCTCCGTCCGAACATCGATTCACTAGAATCTAGACGCCGCGTCAGACGCACACCGAACGAGATACAAAAGCTAGAAACCAACGTCTCAGAGTCCATCAGCGCATACAGGTCACAATCCAGAGGCCAGCAGCCATACTGCCGCTCTCGTGCTCTCGGTTACAGCTCAGGTCCGTACCATCATCCAAGTCTCGGTCGTCCCTGCAACTGTGGGACTTCTCATAAGGTACCCAACCCTAAGGAGTGGAAGAGTTCAGTAGCTGAAGCATCTGAGTGGGATTATGAACTGCCGAACGGTGGACACTCTGTGCGTAAGTCGAAAGTTACCTTTGCGGATCCGATTGTGACAGAGGTCAGGGAAATGGAACGTTGGTATGCGGATACCTATGGCGCTTTCTCCAGCAGGGGAATGGTGAATGATACGTCCACCGAAGCTGACGACGCGAAGGAAATGCAGATGCTGGATGCTACAGATACCAAATCTGCAGAGATCGTACAAAACAGGGAGAGTAGAGGTCGGAAGTCTACAAGAGCAGGAAGCGCAGTGCGGCCGAGAAGTAAGGAGTTTCGAAAGGAGTCTATCAGCCGTGATGAAGCATAGGGGCTCTAATACGATTTTCATGAGCCTCCTAGCGGATCCTCCGCAGCTAGAAGAGCGCGGTCTTTCGCCAGCTATTCCTCTTGTAAGTGAATTGTCATTCGAGACAATAATACTCATGTACTGCCATTAGCGGCTTTCATGATGGATATAACACTGTCCAAGTGAGCCGTTATGATGAACTCCAATAGTACAGTACAGTTGTCTTATTGCTGTCAATAGCCGCACAGTCATATCTGAATGAACACGGTGTCAATACATTGATCGCGATGAAGCAGCCAAGCTCACAAACACTGGTCGTCGGATTTCATCCTGCTAAGTGAGCTGCCCAGGACAGTCAATCCATTCTTGTTCCATGCTATTACAACAGTATGGATGATTCTGTCGATTGCTGGAAACCCCATGGATTAAGTACTGAAGTGCATCGAGGGTTTTTTCCTAAAAGATGTTAACAGCAAGGCTTGATTAGCCTAGAGACATGGTCCCCGATACTGCAGTCAACAGAGGAGACGGGGAATGGCTATTGCCTGAACTCGGAAGCATTCTTCAGGGGTCTGCAGTAAGATCTGTACCGCCATCCTTTGGCTTGGCTCTTGAGTCTTTCCTCACATGCTTTCGTTCTTGTTTCACGTTCCCCCATTCCATGCCCAAACTGCAAGCAAATGCCAATCCTCCACTGACAGCAGCTAGAATGAACACTCTCGTGAGTGCATAGTTGAACGCCTCCCGCACCGCAGACGAACTCCCAGCGGTAGCCAGACTTGTAGGCCCAGCCGCCACCATCGCCGCTGCATCCACGCCGGGCACTTGACTAAGCCTCTTTACCAACAAGTTAGAGAAGATGGCTTGGCCGATGTTGGTGCCAAGGATGGGACCCAAACTGTTGCAGAAGCTCACGAGCGCGCCGCCCATGGCCACCTGCTCTTTGGGTAGCATATATTGTACGGCATTGAATGAGATTTGGGTACAAAGCCCGAGTCCCAGTCCAGTTATGAATTGGAAACCAGACAAGGTGCCGTTGGAACTATCCACCTTTAGACTGTACAGCAACCCAGATCCGATCGTGGCGAGAATAGCACCGAGCCACATGAAAGGAACGTAGTAGCCGATGGTACTGATGAGGGCACCACTGGCGATCGGAGCGAAGAGCATAGTGACTAAGAATGGAAGGTTGCGGATGCCAGAATCGCGCGCGCTTGAGCCTCGTACCGTTTGGAAGTAGAGGGGGAGGTAGTAGATGAGAAGTCCAACTATCAGGGAGATGAAGAGGAGGAAGGAGCCGCTGGCAGCGACAGTACGTTGCCTGACGAGTTGTAGGGGAATGGTTGCTCTACAGCAGCGTTATGAGCATCCTGCCCTGTATAGTATGATGCTTACCTGTCTTTCCTCCATACCTGTACCCCGAAGAAAGCAAGAATGAGCAATCCAAATCCCAGCAAGCAGCCCACAATGCGCGAGTCGGACCACCGGTAGTTGACGCCGGCCCATTGCAAGGCCAGCAATAGGCATACGAAAGCGGATATTAGGAGGGCGAAACCGACAGGATCCAACTTCCAAAGATTCTCGCCGATGGACGTTGTGGCTGTTTTGGGTGGTGCCGGTGCCTGGAAAGAGAACGCGACTAGAACAATAGCCACAAACCCGATCGCTACCAATCGTCAACATCTTGCAGATGACCACTCGGATACGGGAGTGTGTCTTACGTAAATTGATCCAGAAGCAGAACCGCCATGTCAACCTCTCGGAGTCAGTGAAGACTCCCCCGAGTAGGGGTCCGGCAAGGGACGCTACGCCAAACATGCTCGTAAATAATGAGATATATAACGATTGTTTTCTGATCGGTACCGCAAGCCCCATAAATGTGAGAGTCCCAACGTAAAGGCCTCCTCCACCAGCTCCTGCAATGAGCCGACCAACAATGAGTGCTATAGAATCACTGGCTGTAGCACAAACAATGGATCCAACTTCGAATAGCAATATAGCAGCCATCTAGACCCTTTTTATCGAGAAATCGGTAAACATGTGGCCGAACGCAGGCTGGAAAGCCATTTGTGTCAAGAAGTATGAGCTTGAGAACCAACCGACGGAATTCAAGCTGTGAAACTGCGTGGATATCTTGGGGATTGCAGTCGCTAGAACCTTCAATAAGCCTAATGCACCTTGAGACCATAGTAGTGACGTGATGGATAACAGACCTAAGATATAGTTGTCAAGTGCGATCATAAGGACAACGGCCATCAGGCCAAAGGTCAAGAATAGCAGGCGTGTGCCGGATGGATATTGAACATCATCCTCCGTGATGTCCAGCGAATTGTCTCCACTACTCTTCTCAGGCACATTCTGACTAGAAGATATTTCGACCTTATCAGACAAGTCCGATTCTTTATTTTGCATGGTTTCTTCTGGATCGCCCGAAGTCACAGGCATTTCGTATATAGAGATCCCCGCTCAAGTGTGGATGGTCTAAGAATCTATATGTGCGATCACCATTTCGGATCTGACGCGGTTTAGCTCTCGATACTCCCGATCCTCCCTACTTCGATGGAGTGCGGTGGCACTAATCGGAAACGCTCTTGCTGCTCAATTCTAACCGCTACAGTGCATAGCTTTATTAGCCCTGCATCAGCGTTTGGTAGAGAAAATGTGAAGGAAGAGGATTGCAAGGCGCCAGCTCGCTACAAATGACTCTCACCAAAGACAGCGAGCGACCGTTGGTCAAAAAGGCGGCATAGACCCACATCCCACAATGTATTGTGAATACAAATATCGACCACTTCCCTTTTGCGTACTTTAAGCCGTTTATTTCAATCCTTCGCGTGTAATAATCCTTCGATTATGACAGCGTAAAGTAGTCGGGGTGGACCCTTGCATGCATGAAACCTTAAACAGCGCTAAGTAGAATTCACTCTATCCAAGCGCATAATTCCACTGAATGCTCTGGTTTCTGAGCAGATGTATCAATCAGCACAGCACGCTCCAATTGAACGATGAGGGACATTAGATCCACACAGCATCTATCTTATCGTGGCGAAGAAGCGAATCACGAAGAATCCTCCTCCCGGGTTTCCAATGGCTGCAATTAGTAGCAGTAGGAGTCTGATAAATTTTCATGGAGCGTCTTACGATGACCGAGCGGAGGACCGAGGTACTAAACTCCTATCGCAACCTTCTCCAATATTGATACTTCAAACTGCCTGCCAAGACTCGGTCTCAGTCTGAATGAACCAATTTGCCTCAAGCTGTTGTGCTGCGGCCGGTCGAACGGGCTGCGGGTCGAATCTCGAAAAGCCAGGCTTCACAGGATGGTCAGAGAACCGTGCCCCAATCCAGTCCAGGTAGATCTGAAGGCCAGCATACATCGCTGGTGCGTGGGAAACATTGGGTAGTAGGTGATATTCGATCCTAGCTGAAGGGTCTACCTCTAAAGTCTTGTTGATAGCATTCGTCACGGATTGAGGATATACAATTGGATCGACGTTGCCTTGAATAACAAGCAGGGCACCACTGATGCGCTTGCCGCCCACTGCTGCAATCTCTGAATAGTCTTGGACCGAAGTGTTGTTTTGCCAGCCATCTTTCAGAATGTTTGTTGACCCGAGGTTGAAGAGGACCGTATTACAGCCTTTGAGCGCTACGTAAGTCTCAAGACTTTGTTGCCCCTCTGGGGTGAAGATCTGTTCAGGCTTGAAGTCCGGAAAATTCGCAGTCAGGCTAGGAGCCATCATCAGGATTAATTTAGGGATAATGGGCTCAGTCGCAGGAAAGTTCAGAAAGCGTGTTGCTGGAGACACGGCGATGGTACCTAAGTGCCCATCCATGGGTTCAGACACGAGCTTCTCTGCAAATCCCCAGGCCGCTAGTCCACCCTCTGATGTACCAACGACCACAAATCTTTTTGATAGTTCTGGGAAGGCTTCTTGTGCTGCTGGTATCGAGTATGCAACATCGTTGGCCTGTGCGAGACCATTCAGATACTCGTGCACGATGAACTTGCCGGATGCATCTGCTCCGACCCCTAAACCGGCGTAATCTGTAGCAACTACAACATAGCCAAGTAGAGCTAGTTGATACGGTGCTTGGAAATGATGCCACAGGTTTTTGATATTGCTAGGTGCGCACTCGTCATTGGTTCCGCTCGTACCGTGAGCCCACACAACCACAGGAAGGCCATCTCCAAAATCACGTGCGATGTAAGGCCACAATACATATGCAGAGACGGGTACGAAGGTGCCGTTTGAGGTTTTGGATTGGTACATGAAACGTGATAGGGACAGATTAGGAGCGAGTGTGTACAAGGAGGTATTTGTTTCCCTCTCGACCCTTAGTAAAGTACCTGGTGTAGCATCTGTGGCATTGCTAGGTGCCGTGTAGAACGGATCTTCAGCCACGGAGGGACGTGCACGGTATGAGAGCTCAAAATCATGGGCATTGACCGTGATGTTTGACGAAGAAGCCATGTTTGTTTCTCTTGGGTATTGATAGTGTACGAACTTTGGTTGCTTGCCTGTAGTAATTGCCTTCCCGGCAGATATTATGAATAGGACTGTCAGCGCAGTAGTGCTGGCGAAGGGATTTGACCACATGATGAGCAAGGAAAGGCTTAAAGTATTCTAGCGTTAGCGCGCTTGCTCGGGCCGCCGACCGCGTGAAGCGCTCAGATTCACTCAAATCCGAGTTCTAACGGAAGAACGGAGGACGACACCAAAAGTCTTGAGCAAGCGCTAAATCTACAGGAAACAGGGCACCAAACTCAGACGTAGACGGCTGACCTGATTCGACTTCCTCTTGCGACTATTCATGGTAGAGCATTATGACTAAACCCTGCATGATATACATAGGTGCGGTGCCGCCATGTGGCTAGTGGGCTCGGATCTTTACAAATCAAAGATTCAGTTCGGTCTTCGCTCCCAAAGAAAACACCGCAAGCTGAACGATGAAAGGCTTTATAACACAGATTGGTCATTCTGCATCTCGCGCTTTTCCCCTACCCTCTCTAGGCGCCTATACCGTACGTCTATTATTCATTCGAAATCCGCTACTCGATATGGCAGATCATATAAGCCCAAGTTTCCCTCCATTTTACGAAAGGATCAAGCAAGGAGAACTCCTATCCTATATTTTCCCAAAGAGTCTTCAAGAATTCAACAACCATGGCCTCTCCAGTGATTCTGCTGCTCGGCGCTGGTCCTAATATCGGCCACGGCATAGCGAACAAATTTGCCTCCCAGGGCTTCAAAGTAGCCGTAGCATCCAGAAATGGTGGAGGAGCGGCAGGAACGGATTGGCTAGGCATCAAAGCCGACTTTACCCAACCCTCGAGTGTGAAGTCTGTCTTTTACAAGGTCAAGTCGGAGCTCGGTATGACTTTCCCAGCTTTTCAATACCCTCAAATGCAACAAAAGGAAACCTCATCTGACGTTATAACAAGGCACACCCTCCGTAGTCGCCTATGTTGCGGCTGGACTCACGATGCCGGCGGAAGACGACGTCCTATCCGTCCCCATCGATGTATTCGCCTCAGACCTTGCGATCAACACGATTAGTCCGTATGCCGCTGCGCAGGAAGCCGTCAAGGGCTTTGCCGAGCTACCATCTACTGCGTCAAAGACATTCATCCAGATTGGGAACGTGCTCAACCGGACGGTTATGCCATCCTTGATTACCCTGGGCGTCGGCAAATCGGCAGCGGCGCACATGATCGCTTGCTGTGCGGAATCATATCAAGCTAAAGGATATCAGTGAGTTTTGTTCTAGTGATTTCGTGATTCTGTGATCTTGTGCCGGACTGCGAGGTGAGAGGCTGATGTCTTGGTGCCAGCTTTTACTTTGTCGACGAACGTATGGAGAACGGAGGGCCGGCTATGGGCAAGATTGATGGGCCGGCTCATGGGGAGTTTTGCTGGGATTTGGCGCAGCGGAAGGATCAGGGAACTTGGAACGCTACTTTTGTAAAGGGGTTCGGGTATAAGGACTTTACGTCAACATAATCTCGTTCTTGAAGGCCAGGCAAGGGGGCGAGGAAAGTATACGATGGCTTTTCTATAGATGATGTGGGAGTGAAGATGTTCTTGAAGAGATCAATTTATTCGCTCTTTCGCTGTGAAGTGAGTATCTCGTAATCTGTCGTTATCGTCAACTTATGCATTTTCCAGATTTACTGGCCTCGTTTGCAGTGATCGTCGAAGTCGTTTCAGCTGCACTTACTGTTATAGAGATGAACACATTTCGCTTTCTCTCTAATTTTGTTGGCAAACATTTAGCGTATGCAAGACTCTGGCAAAAGCTTGGTGCTCCGTGCTGTGACAATGTGCGGACGAATATATGCCAAGCTTATGGTGGAGTTCTGCGTACGCTAGATCTACTTTGAATGATACCTTTGCCTTTCCTGCATCTTCCAAAATATCAGGCAAAATGCTATTCCCATGCGTCAATACCTTGTCGTCCTTCCAGGTCTTCGACAAGTCTCCTCTTGAAAATGTGGGAGGCCAGATGTCCCTCATACTTCGCAAACGCGCCTCGGTGGTACTTCGCCAGGCAGCAGCAGCTATCCAAAAACACAGCCTGACCTCGTTCTGATGCAACCTGTACCATCTCTCCACCATGACCTCCATCACCACCTCCTCACGCATCCGTGGCTCTCTCTACGGCGTCGCCATAGTCGATGCCCTTGGCGGCCCAGTCGAATTCCGCCGCCGAGGCACCTTTCCCCTCGTCACCGGATTCCGCTACAACAGCAACTTCGACCTCGCGCCTGGAACATGGACTGATGATACTTCTTTGACTTTATGTCTCGCGCAGTCGTTGGTGGAACGAGAGGGGAGCTTTGTCGTACATGATCAGATTGGGAAATATGTGCGATGGAAGGAGGATGGCTATATGAGTGCTAATGGCAGATGTTTTGATATTGGGAATGCTACGAGCAGGGCGTTGCGGATATGGAGGAAGTCTATGGAAAGTGCAATGGTAAGGCAGACTTCTGGATTATGGGCATTGAGTTCGGAGGTGTTGTCTTGGGAGGAGATTCTCTTCTTTGACGCCTTTTTTGTTGATTACCATTGTTGCTTTTCGGGCACGGCCTTTCTTCTTGACCGCTTCTTCCTCCGCAGTGATCGTTACCCGCTTTCTCAATGTCTTGATTAGAGTAATACTAATCCTAGAACTTTCGCAGGATGCAGATGCTGCAGATCTAAGATACTATCAGGGCATTATCGATGACGCTCTCAACCGTGAGGTTAGCCGCCCCCAAAGGCAGACTTTTATATTAGATCCAGCCAGTGACATTCCTTCACAGTCGTCCTGCGGCAACGGCTCCCTAATGCGTTGCGCTCCCATCCCCCTGGTATACCACAAGAATCCCGCCCTCGCCCAACAATACGCAGCCGAGGCCTCCTCACCCACCCATCCCCACCCCACCTGCCAGCAAGCTTGCCAGATCTACACCCATCTCATCACCCATATACTCAACAACCCCACTTCAAGCAGTGAACAAAATCTATGGGATATACTCCAAAACTTCAACAACCCCAAAGATGACGAACCCGTAGCCGGAGGTCATGTAACCCCCGCACTACGAGACACTCTAGGCCGGTATAAAGATTTGACCTCCTTTCTCCAAACGAAGGAAGAAGACATCAAGAGCTCCGGCTACGTGGTACACACCCTCGAAGCCGCACTGTGGGCATTTTTCACAACGGAGACGTTCAAGGAAGGGGCATTGAAGGTTGTCAATCTAGGCGATGACGCTGATACCGTTGGTGCCGTTTATGGAGGCTTGGCTGGGGCGTGGTATGGTGTCGAAGCTCTTCCTGAGGAGTGGATGAGAGGAGTGCAGGCGAAGGGTATGCTTGATGGTGTCGTGGAGGGAGTGGTTGGGCTGGTTGAGAGGGGTGGGTATATGTGATTGTTGTTTGTATTTCGTTTCACCATACTCGTTTTTCAGTGAAGTTTTTTGAGCGCAGTTGTATCCAGCACGAATGTAAAACTCAAACATCCGTCCACATCCTTGACAGCATCCAATAATTCTGAAAGGGTCCTCAAAGCCCCAACACAAACCTCCGTAATCCATCCCGTCTCAGCTACCAAAAACAACAAAACCCTTTTCAAGTCCATCAAACCAGCTCTGACCATACACACACCATCCCAGCCCCCCCTTTCAGATCCCATATCCTTACGCACGCATAGAAACCCCACGTTTGGGGAAAATTAAAACTCTACTCACCATACTCAATCCCGAGTTATAAACCACTTAGGTCCGTGGGGTATTTGTGCCTCCGTAACCGGACATGATAAGACAGGACCCGCTACAGTGCATCTTGGCTTTTACACTATCTAATTAGATACGAATCACAGCGGAGGCAACCTTCTGTCAACGCAAACATTGGTTTAGACTCTAGCGTGACCGCTGTATGGAACAGGAATATAAGCGATGAAACGGTATCTAGCTTATAAACGTCACTCAAGTAGTTTCGACAAGATTTTATAGCCTAGAAGGAGAGTGGTAAGTCTTAATCCCGCTCAATCTCAGAGGCCCCTCGCTCTCCATGCCATGCCATGCAATGCATATATCGTACTCACTCCGCATCTTTAATCCGCCACGATGACATCGAATTCACTGTCCATATTTCGTCTCCTTGAACGGGTATCTAACCACATCGTCCTTCCTTAAATACATCTTCTTCCTCTTCTTCGTAACGGCGTGCTCGACGAAGATCTCCTTCACGTGCTCCGCCATGAACTTTCTGATATATCGCGGATCCCATAGCTCGCTGGCTACGCCGAGGTCTTTGCAGCAGCGTCGGAGGGCGGTGGATTTGCAGCCTTCGACAGCGGTGGGGATGCCTTCTGGGGAGAAGAAATCTTGTTCGCCGCGGGCGACGGAGACTAGTCTGTAATATGGGTTGTTAGAATGCGATCGCAAGTACTGCGGCGAGATGGAGTAATGATATACCTTCCCAGAGCGACAAGCGCATATTCCCTTGTCACGGCTTTTGCCGTCACGATAGTCTCTCCCCTCGGCGCCAAACCCCAACCTCCAGGCCCAAACGCTTGATTCAGTATCCTTCTGTACTTGATCTCCGGTAGATATATGATACCATCTGGTTTGACTTCAATCTCGGCTGGATCTATGGGAGCAAGCAGTGCCTTGGCTGCATCAGGCGAGAACGCTTCGCTGGAGAGACCATGAAAGGACCGTGTCCAGTCGACTTGTCTATCACCCTCATCTAGAGTGATACTCTGGTCACTGAATCCCGAGGTCAAATCTGGAACATCGACTGGTATGGTTTCTGGAGATCGAGGAGGCTGGGGGTCGAGGGAGGTGGGTTTTGAGGCGGGCGACGCAGCCGCCTGTGCTTGTTGCGCACGATAAAATCTTGTAGAGGTGAATGCCCTTCGAGTTTCCGCGTGTCGGGACTTTCGCGAATTGTCGTGTCTGCTTGAATGGCGAGGGTTGGGGGAATCGCGTAGGGGGGTGATTGCTTCTTGTGGTAGGTGCTGAGGCTTGCCTCTTCGGGGAAGAGCTGTAGTGAAAGATACGGCGAACGTTCGTGACGTCCTCGAGATTTGCAGACACCACGACGCCCTCTGTAGAGTGAGAGTAGCCATGGATGTGATCAGTTTATGCAAGACTTGAAGTCGCGAACGTCGAGCTATAAATGTAGCTTGGCGCCAAGCTTCTACGGGGTGGCAAATCTACTTTATAGAACAGTTGGTCACATGATGGAGGCAAGACAGCCTTGATGGCCGCCGGCGAGCATGTGCATATCCTATATTAGACGAGGAGATATCCTCGGAATAGGCGTACAGCAGATGTGTAGCCACAGCAACACTCGGTGACTTTGAGAGTAGAGAAATTTGATCGTGCCCCTCCAAGCTGTTCTAGGCGTTCCTCGTCTCCGTCCTTCTATCATTGCCCTGCCTCTTCCAACACTCTCGGAATATCTCCATCTATTGTGCGAGAATCTCATATCAGCTTCGACGCTTCGTGTCAGAGATCCTGTATGTAGTAGGTTGAATATGGATCTTCGCTAGGATTGTGCTGGACGGCTCAATCAACGTACCTCCTTCTTACACGACCGCCAATCTTTCGTCTCGAAATAGCAATCATTCAACTTCAACTGTTCCGCTATGTAGGATCAACGACTGCAAGTCGAGCACTTTCAAAGGTCATCACGCTTCCTGTACCTGAACATCCTGTACTGAATATTCTCTTGTCCCTGGCCCCAACTATTAGCAGAAGCAACCTTGCAGGATCGAACCTCAGCAGTAGCTACCAGTCATCAGGCTCATCATCATCAGCCTCTTCAGCCTCGACTTTTTGTTCGGGCTTCTCCGAGCTTGATAGGGAATCGCCCATTTTTGTGCTGTGGTTGGAAAGTTTCGCCACCTCGGCTCGAGGGAGCATTTGCCAATGGCCACCAAACGAATGAACGTTTTGGTTTATTCAGGTAGGCACAAAAATCGTATGGATAATCGCTCGGCTCATACAATATTCAGGCAACGGCTGTACTGTTGAAGCCGTCAGACATTGTGTGTACAGCCTACGCCGACTGTTATCGCCCAATTACGCTGTGATCTCAGTTGAAGGCAAAGCTATTATCGAAGAGCCTTGGACATCCTCGTGCGCGCTTCTCGTGTTCCCTGGCGGAGCTGACCTCGGCTACTGTCGAACCCTCAATGGGGAAGGCAACCGGAAGATCAGCCAGTATGTTGAACGGGGTGGCGGGTACATGGGTTTTTGCGCTGGCGCCTATTATGGCAGTCGACGATGTGAGTTTGAAGAAGGCAACAAGCAGTTGGAAGTTGTTGGTGATCGAGAACTCGCTTTCTACCCTGGTATTTGTCGAGGCCTGGCCTTCCCAGGGTTCGTCTACCACAGCGAGGCAGGTGCAAGAGCTGTCGAGCTCAAAGTTTCGAAAACGTCATTGACCAAAGGTTCATTGCCCGATGTGTTCCGATCATATTACAACGGAGGTGGTGTCTTTGTAGATGCACCAAAGTATCGTGATGACGGAGTTGAGGTTCTTGCGAGCTATACGGAAGACTTGGAAGTTGACTCTGGCGAAGGATCGGCAGCGGTCGTGTACTGTAAAGTGGGTGAAGGGGCAGCAGTGTTGGCGTGTCCACACCCAGAGTTTGTGCACTTTAACTAGTACCGTGAAGGCTACTAACAGGTCTACAAGGTTTGCCGCCGTCAATCTAGATCATGAATCCAAATTGCCAGGTTACTCTAGAGCTATCGACGCTCTGGCTGAAGACGACAAGCCAAGGACTGACTTCTTGATGGCTTGCTTGCTGAAGCTTGGAATGAAAGTTAATCAGGAGAACACTGCGGTACCGTCCCTTTCCCGTCTTCATTTGTCCTCAATGTTGCCAAATGGAACGTTAGATATCATTGCTGCTTTACAAGAGATCATTACTATTGAGGATGGCGAGGAGTACATCAAAGACGACAATGATACCTTCCATCTAGAAAAGCCGTCTGCGTGGTCCCTTGGGCCGTTTGCTGAAACCTCTACTGGCGTAAAGAGCGAGAAGACTGACGAAGGAGGTGATGCCGAGGATAGAATTCTCGATTATAGTACAGTTGTCAAACGCCTGATCGTACATGACAAGGAACCCCCAGCGAGCAAGGAAACACCGTATTTCAATCACCACGCTTTCTTTGCCAACCTCAAGCACTTCGCATCTCAGACGGGCGGGGACAACTTCGGCGAGAATTTGATGTATGGAGAAGTAGTAACCAGCACTAACACAATGCTTGAGAAGTGAGCATACATATCCCTTTATATTGGCCTGTCCACTAAAAAACATAGGAACACTGAAATGCTTCGACGGCTCCCAAGTGGTTTCACCGCGACTGCTACAGTCCAGGTAGCAGGCCGAGGTCGAGGCTCAAACGTTTGGGTATCTCCCGCTGGTTCCTTGATGTTCTCCACCGTCGTCCGCCACGCAGTCTCTCTGACGGGCCATGCACCTGTGGTCTTTCTCCAGTATCTAGCAGCACTAGCCATCGTAGAAGGGATCAAGACTTATGATGTAGGCTACAAAGACCTCCTCATCAAATTGAAATGGCCAAATGACATCTGTAAGTCGCCTATCTTGGTACCTCTACCAGACTTGCTAAACCGATATAGATGCCGTTGATCCCACGTCCAAAAATCTCGTCAAAATCGGCGGCATCCTAGTAAATTCCCATTACAACGCATCCGAATTCCTCTCCGTCATCGGCATCGGTCTCAACACCACCAACGCCGCCCCAACAACCTCCCTCAACGCTCTGAAACCACCATCTCCGTTCACCCTCGAAAAACTCCTTGCCCGCATCCTAACCACATTCTCAGCCATGTATGCCAAATTCGTGCGCACAGGTTTCGACAAGTCCTTTGAGGAAATGTACTACAAGCATTGGCTGCATACCGATCAGATTGTGACGCTTGAAGCCGAGGGTGGCGTGAAGGCTCGCATCAAGGGTATTACGAGGGATTGGGGCTTGCTGCTTGCGGAAGAACTGGGGTGGGAGGATCGAGCGACGGGGAAGATTTGGACGCTGCAGAGCGATAGCAATAGTTTTGATTTCTTCAAGGGGTTGGTGAAGAGGAAGGCGTAGTATCATATATGTTTGTACATTATATCAATCCTTTTATCTAAAACAAAAGCTTGGACTACGTCGGAGACTGGTCGCTTGCGACTCAAGTAGCGGGAACAGAAGCTACACGTAGTACTACTGATTATAAGACTCGAAAGAATGTAGGTAGGGCGTTCCCATGGTGCTAGTGTCCAGAGGGTAGGTGTCGCTGTTACTAGCATAACGCTCTTTTGTTTCCACGTATAATGAGACATCTGTCGTCAACGAGATTTTCATGTTCCACCCTCGTACAAGGTATGCAGCCCTCCGTACCACTATGATGGTGGTGATGGCGCCGATGGAGATCTGGTCACGTGATACGTTCAATCCTTCTAGGGCTAGGGTTAGGATATGGTCTTGGAACCAAATCTCTCACCTTCTCGTGATTCGACCTCTCAAGCTCCAGCTGTTTAGCAAGGAAGACATGGACACCTCTTCTCTCCTTGATTTACCACAAGAGATCAAGAACCAGATCTATGACTATGTTTTCATCTTTGGAGCAGTCCATATCCACAGATGGTTTGGGGAAACTAACAAGTATCGATGTGGTCAACTGTATCATCATTCATGTAACTGTTTCGGTAGGTGTACCTCAAGATGCCCACGATCTTTCTGTTGTAGGAAGCTCTTCTAGCGTTATCTACGAACATTGCTGCTGGTCCGCTCCGTGCAGATGTTATCGGTCACCATCTTGTTACCGAAACGTGGATCTGCTCCTCACCTGCCGCCGACTCAACCACGAGGCGACGAAGATGCTTTACGCAAACACGATGTTCCGTTTCGGATCCTGGGACGTCATCAACAAATTCATCTCACGAACACCATCTTCTTCCTTACTACATGTACGTAGCGTACGCATCAAAATCCGCAAGGATCTCATACCCTATTACGTAATGTGGACCCCAACACTACATAAGCTGTCAACTACCACCAAATGCCCGTCACAGCCATATCTCGAGCTCGATTACAGAACATCGCGATGGCAGCGCGGGCAATCTATGCCATTGTCGTTGGCTAACGAGGACGGCTTGTCGAAGGGTCTGATGTATCTGTCGGACCTACAACAGAAGCAGTCCGTAGTCCTGATATCTGATCCGGTCACCGAGGAGAAATCTACGTGTCCGAGTCGATCCGGAGAGAGGGACATTGGCACCAATCTGGTGGCCGATTGCCCATGACGTGGAAGCTTTGGCAGAGATTGAAGCTGAAGACTACTCGGCGAATGTTACAGTCTTAAAGAAGCCAACGATTGTGAGGGGCATCCTAAACATCCCGAATCTGGACACTAAAGAGCTTCAAAGAGCGATCCGCTTATTGGCAAACCCCGATAAGAGGACGGTAGCGAACCATAACCAAGGACACAGTACATTTCGAGATACACCAAGAACAACTCGATCAAGAGCAATATAGTATGAAATTCGTGTTATCGTCAAGATCTGATCGTATCCTACGCAGCATGTCACGACACCATCTCGACACCACCATCAAAAGAAGACCTGATCACCCCTAACAGCAGCATGCAACACAAAAGTCCTCTCCTCCTCCTCCCTTTTCCTCGCCTCCACTTCCTCCGCATAAATCTTCAAATCACCCCTCGCCCCCTCTTCCACACTCGCAACCTCCCTACTCCCTCTCCTCTTAATCCTAGGCGGAAACCTAATCATCGGCGGACGCGAAACACCCTCCTCATCCGGCTGTCGCTGCACTTGCAATCTCCCAGGTTGCTCGACAAAGTATTCGTTGTAGAACGAGCGCGATGGTCTGCTGGGACCGCAACCCATCCTTGCGGTTCTTGTGGCTGGAGTCAGGGGTTCGACGATCGGCCAGCGGGAGGGGTCGGTGGTGATCTGGCGGCCTCTTTTGGGCACGATGTGGAGTGGTAGGATGGGTCTGGTGCTGTGGTTCGTTTGCTGCCAGTACTGGATGAACATGTTGTGTGTTTGTGACTGGAGTGTGAGGGCGGGTGTGGGGCTTTGTAAAGGTGTTGGCAAATTAGGTTGTGTTGCACAAGGGCTCCCGGAGAGTGTGCTTTGTGTCTCGTTCAGCGGTGCTGCGGCCGTATTACAGAGAGAAAGGAAAGGCATTCCAGCCTTGTTGTCTCCTTCTTGGTTCGCTTCTTGTCTATTAATTTCCCTTGTCTGCAAAGTCCATTTGAGGCGCGCTGCCTATGTTTTCTTTCCCTCCTTGTCATCATCTTACATGACATTTGTCTTATCCCTCTCAGTTCGGAAACAAAGCCGAAGCGGCAAACAATCTTCTCTCCTCCACACTCGAAAGAATGTAAAACTTTCCTCTACAGCTTATGATACAGCATCATAAAATCCCTATCCATCTCAACCCCACGCCATCTATAGAATATGTAAGTACCCAACCCTCCCACCCCTTTTCCCACCTCCCACTCTCCTCTCCCATCCCTCCCTATCCCCTCTCCTATCCCTCCCTATCCACTCCCCCTTCCCCTTCCCCCGCCTGCCCCTTCCCCTTCCCCTTCCCCTTCCCCTTCCCCTTCCCCTTCCCCTTCCCCTTCCCCTTCCCCTTCCCCTTCCCCTT